>JGI20166J26741_11677695_pt1 | contig 11006 bp, 9 predicted proteins | sample TergutCu122P5_FD_26741 | JGI IMG/M metagenome (IMG submission 26741) | reverse complement strand
CGCGAAGTCGCAGTACGCAGAATCCACAAGCCGCATGGATGCTGCGACGTAGCGCAATGACGTAGCGGGAATGTTCAATGCTTGATTGCCGGATCAATAGGCTCAGGAGAAAACCATCGCCATGAACGCCCTCGTTGCCGACACTGAATCCACCCCCGCGTCCCCGGTTGATCTGCTGCCAGGGCTTGTCTTTGCGCAGGAGGGAAAAACCGTGGTGGCCAGTTTTGCCCCGGCTGCGCTTCCTCACGCTCCGCCCGAAACACCCGAAACGCCCCCGGCCGCGCTGACGGCGGCTGTCGTCTCGGCCTTGGCCCGTGCCGGTTTTGGCGCTTGCCGGGTCAGGGATGAGGCGCTGGCCGAGTTATCCCGAACGATCGGCGCGGGGCATGCCGTGGCGGCTTTTCCGGTCGCCGATGTGGTCGATGGCGAGGTGTCGCTGACGCTTGACGCGAATCTCATGACGGCCGTGTTGACCCTCTTGCCGCCTCGCGGAGGCGAGCCGGTTGATGAAAATGCCATTTACCGCGCCTTGGCCGAGCAGCATGTGATTTATGGCGTCGATGGCGAAGCCATTCGCCAGGCCATCGCTTCGGCCGCAACGGGAAGCGCCGGCGGCATCGTGGTCGCCCGGGGCAAGGAGCCGGTGCACGGCGAGGATGGCCGTTTGCAATTGCTGCTGGAGATGCGTTCGCGCGTGCCGCAGATCGACAGCAGCGGCCGGGTCGATTACCGCAATCTGGGCGACATCCAGACCGTTCAGCCGGGCGTCCCGCTGCTGCGGCGGATCCGCGCCACGGAGGGCGAAGCGGGGAGAACCATTACCGGGCGCGTGATTCCCGCCAAAAAAGGCAAGGAGGCTGCCTTCTCGCACAAACTGGAAGGCGTATCCATCAACCCGAAAAACCTCGATGAGCTGATCGCCGCGCAAAGCGGCCAGCCGGTCGAAGTACCTGGCGGGGTGATGGTCGAGCCGACGTTTCAGTCGAAAAACGTCAGCATCGCCACGGGCAATGTCGTTTTTGAGGGTTCGGTGACCATTGCCGGCGATGTGCAGGCGGGCATGACCGTCAAGGCCGGCGGCGACATCGAAATCGGCGGCACGGTCGAAGACGCGACGCTGGAGGCCGGCGGCAATATCAGAATCAAGGGCGGCGTGGTCGGTTCGCTGGGCCACCCGGAAGCCGAACTCCGGCATATCCGCTGCCACGGCAGTTTTTCGGCTGCCTTCGCACAACAGGCGGCCATCGAGGCGGGGGAGGCCATCCTCATCGATGACTTTGCCATGTTGTGCCATCTCGTCGCCGGGCAGCGGATCGTGATCGGCGACAAAAAGCGGGGGCTGCTGGTCGGCGGCGTGGCGCAGGCGGGGCTGCTGGTCAAGGCCAGGGTGATTGGCTCGGCTGCCCAGACCGCAACCCGCATCGAAGTCGGCGACACCCAGGAACTGCACCGGGAGCGGGATGCGATTGCCCTTGCCCAGTCAGAAAAATCCGCACAGATCGACAAGTTGGCGCAGTTGGCGGACATCGGCAAAAAACAGCCCGGGTCTCTGCCGCCGGGATTTGCCGAAAAGGCCGAATCCAGCCGCCTGCATCTGCTCGAAGAACGGGAAGCACTGAAGCAGCGCGCCGATTGGCTGCAACAACGGATGGATCTGGCCGCAACGGCCAAGGTAGAGATCGAATCAGGCGTTTTTGAAGGCGTGGTGATCCGCTGCGCAGGACAGAGCTACCGGGTCAATGATCCGCGCCATCATGGCATGACATTCGCGTTGGACGGCGAGGGCGCCCTGGCCTGGCATTGAGCCGGTTGATCGGCCGGCTGGTCGATCGGGGTTTGAAATGGGTAGAATGCCGTACTGTCCCAAAAGCGTAGTACTTGTGGGCGAGATGCAAATGCGTTGGGCGAATCAACCGCCTCTGTCGATGATGCGGCGTTTGGGAGTCAAGCGATGGCCATTCGTTTCGGATTGCGCAGCAAACTACTGCTGGCCCTGATTGGCGGCACGGTATTGGCCCTCTTGCTGGGCGGGTTGGCAGGCCAGCAGGTGCTTGTGAGTCTGCGCGCCGGCCTGGGCGCTGATTTCTTGCGGGCAACCGCGCAGCTCAATGCCCAACTGGCCGAGAATATTCTGGAGAACGAACTGCGCTCGGCGCGGGAGATGGCCCAGTCGAAACCCATCGCGGCCTGGCTGGCCAATGAAAACGACCATGCTTTGCGCGAGTCCGCGCTGGCCAGGGCAGAAGAATTTCGGGCGGTTTTTCGGGATCGATCCTGGTTCATGGTGCCCGCCAGCAGCGGCAATTTTTATTTCAATGACGATCGGCGTCTTTTCAGTGCCGAGCCGCGCTACCGGATGCCTATGGATAGCGAGGAAGGGCAGTGGTTTGTTCGCACGCTGGGCAAACGCAGCGGTTACAGCATCAATATCCAGGCGAATGCTCATCTGGAGGTGACCAAGGTATGGTTCAACGTGGTCGTCAAAAAGGCCGATGGAACGCCGCTCGGCATCGTTGGCACGGGCGTTGAACTGAACCACTTTCTCGATGCGTTCGCTTTTCGCCACGAGGACGGGCTGACGCCCATCGTCGTCGACAGCGGCGGATTCATCCGGATGCATATGAATCGTGCGCGGATTGCCTTCGATCCCGTCGGCAGCGCTGACCAGAGCGAAGGAAAGCCCAACCTGCTCGATCTGATCGACAATGAGCGGGACATTGCCCGCGTTCGTGCGTCCCTGATGCAGGCGCAGGCCAAGCCTGGCGAGGTGGAATTGCTCTCGACCCGGCTCGAAGGCCGCCCGCAGCAGGTGGCCCTGGTTTGGCTGCCGGAATTGCAATGGTATGTGCTGACCGCCATCGATCTCGATGCCACGAATATTCTCAACCGGCAGGATGTTGTGCGGCTGGCTTTGCCGGCGCTGGGCATGATCCTCTTGTCCGCCTTGCTGTTCCTGTTCGCCCTTCGCCAGTTGGTGACGCGCCGCCTGGAGATGCTGGACCGCACCGTTGGCGAAAGCCTCAAGGGCGGCCGGGTCGAAGCCGATGGCCTGGCGCAGGTGAGCCGCTTCGCCCATGACCATGCCGGGGACGAAATCGGACAACTGGGCGAAACCCTGCGCCATTTGTTGTCCGAAATCAGCAGCTACCAGCACGCATCGGACATTGCCGGACTGGTCATCGAACACAGTTCGAATGCGATTATCGTTGCCGACAGCCAGGAGTGCATTCTTCAGGTCAACCCGGCAGCGGCCCGGATCTATGGCTACGCCGCCGCCGATTTGATCGGGGAAAATCTGGCGATCTTCCGCCATCCCCATCGCGCTGCCGATTTTTACACGCGGGCCTGGGATCAATTGAAACTCACCGGCCAGTGGCAAGGCGAAACCCTCGATCAGCGCCAGAACAAAGACCCGATCGCCATGTGGCACCAGATTTCCGCGCTGCGTGACGGCAATGGCCAGATTACCCATTTCATCTTCATCGCCACCGACCTCTCGGAAAGGAAGGAGGCCGAGAGCCGCCTGCACGACCTGATCTATTTCGATGTCCTGACCGGCCTGCCCAACCGGCGCATGCTCCTTGAACAACTGGAGCGCATTCTGGACGAAGCCCGCCGCGACAACGCGGAAGTGTCCCTGGTCGTTCTCAACGTCGATTATTTCCGCGAAATCAACGAGACCATCGGCACCGATCGCAGCGATGAATTGCTCCAGGCCATCGCCAAGCGTCTGAACGGGGAGAAACACGAGGAAGAAATCGTCGCCCATCTGTCCGTCGACGAATTTGCCATGCTCCTGCCGCACTGCGGCGTCGATCAGGCCGCCCGGCGCACGCGGCAGTTGCTCCAGCGGCTGGGCGGCGCGTACAGCCTGAAAATGCGTTCAGCCGCCGTCAACATCAGCCTGACCGCCGGCGTCAGCGTGTTTCCCTACGATACCGATGCCGGCGACACCCTCCTGAGCCAGGCCGCCACGGCCAGCCGTTCGGCCAAATATAGCGATGAGCGTGGCGAGTTCCGCTTTTTCACCCGCGAAATGAACGCCCGCGCCCATCAGCGTTTTCTCCTCGATGCCGAGTTGAGAAAAGCGCTGGCCGATGGGAATCAACTCTATCTGGCCTACCAGCCGCAAATCGATCTCACCGAACAGCGGGTCGTCGGTGTTGAAGCCCTGCTGCGCTGGCATCACCCGGAGCGGGGAATGATCCCGCCAGGGCAATTCATCCCGGTTGCCGAAGAATCGGGCCTGATTCTCGAAATCGGCCACTGGGTGCTCCATGAAGCCGTCCGCCAGGGCGCGCAATGGCAGCGGATGGGGCTGAATCTGCGCGTCGCGGTCAACCTCTCGGCCCGCCAGTTCAAACAGAGCGACTTGCCCCTCCAGATCAAGGCGGCGCTCGACGAAGCGCAGCTATCGCCGCATCTTCTGGAGCTTGAAATCACCGAAAGCCTGCTGATGGACAATGTCGAGCGGGCCACCACGCATCTCGAAACCCTGTCGAAACTGGGCGTGCAGATCGCCCTCGACGACTTCGGCACCGGCTATTCCAGCCTTTCCTACGTCCAACGCTTTGTCCTCAACCGCCTGAAAATCGACCAATCCTTTGTCCGCGATCTGGCTATCGAAGGCAAAATCGCCATCGTCACCACCATCATCGACCTGGCCCGCAATCTCGGCCTCAAGGCCATCGCCGAAGGCGTCGAAACCCAGGATCAACTGGCCTCCCTGATCGCCATGAAGTGCCACGAGTACCAGGGCTACTATTTCAGCCGCCCCGTCCCCGCCAGCGAAATCCCCGGCATCGTCGCCGGTTGGCCGGGCGCTGGAGAGGGCGCAGCCTCGTAATTGCGCAGGCCGGGGTAGATCAAACGATTATTTTTTTAGTCAGTGCGCCGGGTGCATCGGTTCGGCCACCAGGCGCACGCCTAGAGCGCTGCAAACTCGGCTGATTGTCTCGAAACGTGGTGCGCTGCCGGGGCGAAGCGCCTTGTAAAGCGCTTCACGGGCGATGCCCGCATCGCGGGCAACCTGCGCCATGCCTCGCGCCCGGGCAATGTCGCCGAGGGCAGCCGCAAACAGCGCCGGGTCGTTATCTTCGAGAACGGCTGTTAAATAGGCCGCAACTTCCTCGTCGTTGTTCAGATACTCGGCGGCATCGAATTCGGGGAGGTCAGAAATCTTTGTCATCGTCAATCCTTCAAGGTTTTCGCCAGCGCAATCGCTCGGCGAATGTCAGCTTGCTGCGTCGACTTGTCACCGCCACCCAGCATCACAATCAACTCGTTGCCACGCTGGATGTAATACATGCGCCAGCCCCGGCCAAAGTGTTCGCGCATCTCGAACACGCCGGCTTCGCCGACGGACTCGATGTCGCCCAAAGTACCCAGCTGAACTTTCTTCAGCCGCTTGTTCAGGCGCTGGCGGGTTATTACATCTTTCAGACCTTTGAGCCAGTTTGAGAATTCTTCAAGGCGTTTTACGGTATAGGTCATGGCAGCCATTGTAATCGAACGATTACACGCGGTCAATATTATTGATCCGGCAATCAAGCATTGAACATTCCCGCTACGTCATTGCGCTACGTCGCAGCATCCATGCGGCTTGTGGATTCTGCGACTACGCTTCGCTCCGCGCAGAATGACAACACTTAATTGCCGGGTGAATAGCCCGGCAGTCAAGCAGATGACATTGCCCCCCATCCCAACCTTCCCCCGCGAGTGGGGGAAGGAGTCCGATTCCCTCCCCTGCTTGCGGGGGAGGGCCAGGGTGGGGGCCAACGGCGCCGGAAAGAGCATGTAAATTTGATTGCCGGGTGAATAAGTTCATTCGGAAATTTCATTCGGAAACTTCCGACTGTATCCGCAATCGCAAGATTCGCGGGTGCGGTCGCCATCCCATTGCTCCGTGAGCAATCTCGGGAGCCGTGACCAGGGTCAGATCTTCAGCCGTTCCATCAATTCCGTCTCCAGCCGGATGCGGCTGGCGCTGTCGTGGAGGTCGCCGCCGCTGATTAAAAAGACATCCTCGGCCCGTTCGCCGAGCGTGGCGATCTTGGCTGTTTCCAGGTTGGCGCCATGTTGGGTGAGGATGGTGGCGACGGTGTACAGCAGGCCGGGGCGGTCGGCGGCGACGAGCGAGAGGACGAAGTTGCCGCCGCGCTCGTCCTCGACGATGCGGGCTTCCGGCTTGATCGGGAAGTGCTTGACCTGGCGCGGCAGCAGTTTGCCTGGCGGCGTCTCCGGCGGCGTTTGCCGGATCAGCCGCTGCTCCAGTTCGTGCTCGATGTAGGCGAGCATGTCGCGGTGGTTGTCGCGGGCGAGCATGTCGCGCACGACGAAGCTGTCGAGGGCGTAACCGTGCGCGGTGGTGTGGATTTTGGCGTCGACGATGCTGTAGCCGGCGCGGGCGAAGAAGCCGACGAGGCGGGCGAAGAGGTCGGGCTGGTCCTGGGTGTAGACCATCACTTGCAGGCTGTCGCCGTCCGGGTGCAGGCGAGCGCTGACGACGGGCCGGTTGTTGTCGATGCGGTAATGCAGGGCGCGGGTGTGCCAGGCGATTTCCTCGGCCGAGTGGCGCAGAAAGTATACGGTGTCGAGCTGCTTCCACAATCGCTCATGCACGGTGTCGGAGAGCGCGAAGTAGCGCAAGAGGCGCATCGCCTCGGCCTGGCGCTCGGCGATCACGCCGTGGGCCGGCGGCGCTTCGCCCTGCTGTAGCGCGTGCCGCGTCTGATAATAGAGATCGGCCAGCAGACGGCTTTTCCACTGATTCCAGACCTTCGGACTGGTGCCGCGGATGTCGGCATGGGTCAGCAGGTAGAGCGCCGTCAGGCGGCGAACGTCGCCGACCCGGCGGGCGAAGCCGGCGATGACTTCGGGGTCGCTGAGGTCTGTCTTCTGGGCAACCTGCGACATGACCAGATGATCCTTGACCAGCCACACGATCAGTTCGCCATCGTCAGCGGCGAGGCCGTGCTGTTCGCAGAATTCCCGGGCGTCGACGGCGCCCAGTTCAGAATGGTCGCCGCCGCGCCCCTTGGCAATGTCGTGGAAGAGGGCGGCCACATAGAGCAGCCAGTGGCGGTCGAATTCGTTAATCAGGCGCGAGCAGTCAGGGTATTCGTGGGCAAATTCGCTCATCGTGAACCGGCGCAGATTGCGCATCACTTGCAGGATGTGCTGGTCGACGGTGTAGACGTGAAACAGGTCGTGCTGCATCTGGCCGACGATGCGGCCGAAATTGGGCAGGTAAGCGCCGAGGATGTCGAGCTGGTTCATCCGCCGGAAAGCGTGAATGATGCCGCGCTGGCTCTGGAACAGCTTGAGGAAAGCGGCGCGCTGCGCCGGGTCGCCCTGAAATTCCGGCGTGATCCGCTCACGGGCGCGCCACAGCGCGCGCAGCGTGCGCGCCGTCAGGCCGTGCAGTTCGTGATGTTCCTGCATGACCCGAAAGGTGTCGAGAATGGCCGCCGGCCGGCGCTCGAACAGGGTTTCGTCGGCCACGTCGAGCCGCCCGCCGACGCTCTGGAAATGCTCGCCGAGGGCCTGCGGCGTTTGCTGGCTGGCCGGCGTCAGCGCCGCTTCCATGTTCTGCAACAGAATGGTGTTGAGCAGCACGACCGCCTTGGCGTTGCGGTAATACGCCTGCATCAACTGCTCCGAAGCGCGCCGCGCTGGCGTCGGGACGAAGCCGAATTCGCCGGCCAGCAGATCCTGGTAGTCGAACAACAGCCGATCTTCGCGCCGGCCGGCCGCGAAATGCAGGCGGATGCGCAACTGGCGCAGATATTCTTCGCAGCGGTCGGCGTGCTCCATCTCCTCGCGGGTCAAAAAGCCGTGGCGTTCGAGGTCGGCCCAGCCGGCGCCGTAACCGGCGGCCTGGGCGATCCAGAAAATCATCTGAAAATCGCGCAGACCGCCCGGCGATTCCTTGCAATTCGGCTCCAGGCTGTAAGGCGTTTCGTTGAAGCGCAGGTAGCGTTCCTGCTGTTCCAGGCGCTTGGCCTCGAAAAAGGCCAGCGGATCGAGATGGCGGCGCAGACGCCGGGCAAGGGCGGCGAACAGCGTGGCGTTGCCGGTCAGCAGACGGGTTTCGAGCAGCGTCGTCTGGACCGTGATGTCGCGCTCGGCCTCTTCACGGCACTGGGCGACGGTGCGCACGCTGTGCGCCACTTCCAGGCCGATGTCCCAGAAATGACCGAGCAGGGTTTGGAGTTTTTCCCGCAGCGCCTGGCTGGCCGGGCGCGGCAGCAGAATCAGCAGATCGATGTCGGAAGCCGGGTAAAGCTCGCCCCGGCCATAGCCGCCAACCGCCACCAGCGCCGCCGCATCCGGCATGGCCAGCGCCGCCCACAGCCGGCGGAGGAGGGCATCGACGCGGGCGCAGCGCCCACGCAATACCTCGCCGGCATCGCCGGTCTGTTCGTAGCGCTGGCGCAGCGCGGCCTGATCGGCCTTGACCTCGGCGCGCAGCGCAGCGATGTCGATGCCCAGCGCGGCCGGCATGGATTACACAATCCAGTCGGGCTTGGGGCGGCAGCCGGCCGACTGGGTCATGATTTCGTAACCGCTCTCGGTCACCAGCACCGTATGTTCCCATTGCGCCGACAGGCTGCGATCCTTGGTGACGATGGTCCAGCCGTCGGACATCTCGCGGATCGCGGCCTTGCCGGCGTTGATCATCGGCTCGATGGTGAAGATCATGCCCGGTGTAAGAAGCGGGCCGGTGCCGGCCTTGCCGTAGTGCAGCACCTGCGGCTCCTCGTGGAATTTGCGGCCGATGCCGTGACCGCAGAATTCGCGCACCACCGAATAGCCGTTCTTTTCGGCATGCTTCTGGATGGCGGCCCCGATGTCGCCGAGATAAGCGCCGGGGCGCACCGCCGAGATGCCCAGCCACATGCACTCGAAGGTGATTTCGCATAAACGCTTGGCCAGGATCGAGCCAGCGCCGACGATGAACATGCGGCTGGTATCGCCGTGAAAACCATCCTTGATGGTCGTGATGTCGAGATTGACGATGTCGCCATGCTTGAGCGCGCGATCGCTCGGCACGCCGTGGCAGACCTGTTGGTTGATCGAGGTGCAGATCGACTTGGGATAGGGGTTGTAGCCCGAAGGCGCGTAATTCAAGGGGGCCGGGATGCAGCCCTGACCATCGACCATCAGGTCGTGACAGAGGCGATCCAGTTCTTCGGTCGTGACGCCGGGTTTGACGAAAGGCTCGATATAGTCGAGCACCTCGCCGGCAAGGCGGCCGGCGACGCGCATTTTTTCGATTTCTTCGGGCGTCTTGATGGCGATGCTCATGGTTGTGCCGTGCAGCGTTGGGGGAACCCGAGAGAATAAAGGAAGCGGCGCAAACTGGACAAGCCTCGATATTTAACCCAAAATCAAGCTAGATACTTTTTGTAAAGCCTAGCCATGTTGAGCATTCCGTTGGCCGAAGCCAAAAATCGTTTGTCGGAACTGATCCTTCGCGCTGAAGGCGGCGAGGAGGTCGTCATTGCCAAGCGCGGCAAACCCATGGTGCGGCTGGTTCCTGTGGTTGAACCCAGCCTCGATCGACGAGCCGAGATTGGCGAAATTTTCCATCGCCTGCGTTTGCTGTCGCGCGGGATACGTTTGCCGGGTGATTTAAAAGCCATTGCCCGCGAGGGGCTGGACTGATGGCCTTCGTCCTCGACAACTCCGTGGTTTGCGGCTGGATTCTGGAAAATCAAGCCACGGACTACAGCGCCGCCATGGCCAGACGGCTGGAACAGGAACGCGCGCTGGCGCCGCCATTACTGTGGTCGGAGTTTGCCAACGTGTTGCGCACCGCGTGCAAGCGCCAGGTCATGATCGCCAGTCAAGCGCAGGAATTGCTGGCACAGCTATCCTTGCTGCCCATCGCAATCCATTCCAGTCCCCCCGAGCCGGGTCTGCTGCTGGCGCTGGCGCTGCGTCATGAACTGACCAGTTACGACGCCGTTTATCTTGAGCTGGCATTGCGCCTGCAACTGCCCATCGCCACGCAGGATGCGGCGCTTGCCGAGGCAGCGCGAAGCGCGGGCGTTGGCGTGGCGGGCATGTGACCGCGGGTGCCATGGAAATATCCATTCTCGCCATCGCCTTCGGTAAAAGCCTGCTGCTGGCGCTGGCGGCGGTGTTGCCCATTCTCAACCCGCCCGCCGTGGCGCCGGTGTTCGTCAACCTGACGCGCGATCTGGAGCCTGACGTGCGCCGCGCCATGGCTACGCGCGTCGGCATCAACGTGGCGCTGATGCTGGCCGTCGCCATGCTGATCGGCACCTATGTGCTGGATTTTTTCGGCGTCTCGATTCCCATCGTCCGCGTCGCCGGCGGGCTGATCGTCGCCTTCACCGCCTGGGGCATGCTGACTGCGCAACAGGTCGCCAGTTCGGAGCACAGCGCGATGGCGTCGCTGGTCGATGACGAGCGCGTGCGCCTCCAGGCGTTTTATCCGATGGCCTTTCCGCTGACTTGCGGGCCAGGCTCGATCTCCGCCGCCATCACCGTCGGCGCGGCGCTGCACAACCCCAAATGGGCGATCACCGCCGCCAATTTCGCCGGCGGGCCTGACGGCCACGGTGATGACTGGCTTCCTGGTGCTGCTGACCTTCCGCTACGCGAGCCGCCTCCTGCGTCCGCTGGGCGCGGTCGGCCTGGTGGTGTTTCTGCGCCTGTCGGCCTTCATCCTGCTGTGCGTGGGCGTGCAGATTTTCTGGGAGGGGGCGAGCGAATTGCTGCGCGGGTTGACCGTGCGGTGAGCCGTTCCCGGAAGGACAGGCGGCGTCAGCGCGCCGTCTGAACCGATAGATAGCTGGCGCGAACGAGGCGCGGTCGGCCGCCTCTCGTTCACGGCCGGGTCAGGATTGAATCCGGTCGAGCGCCAGGGCCAGGCTGTCGACCGTCCGTTGCGGATGGTGCAATTTGTCGAGACCGAACAGGCCGATGCGGAAGCTGCGAAAATCGGCGGGTTCGTCGCATTGCAGCGGCACGCC
>JGI20166J26741_11677584_pt1 | contig 11006 bp, 9 predicted proteins | sample TergutCu122P5_FD_26741 | JGI IMG/M metagenome (IMG submission 26741) | reverse complement strand
GGTATTCCTGCACCCTTTGGGCTTGCACCGCGGCGGGATCTTCCGCATTTTTGATTTCCTTGGCGAAGATTACGCTGGCGGCAGTTTCAGCCCCCACAATGGTAATGGTGGCTTCCGGCCAGGCATAAACGATATCCGCGCCGGTATCTTTGCAGCACATCCCCAGATAAGCGCCGGCAAAGGATTTACGCATAATCACCGTTACTTTGGGCACGGTGGCGTCGATATAAGCGTACAGCATTTTGGCGCCGTGGCGGAGGATACCCTTCCACTCCTGATCGGGGCCAATCATGTAAGCCGGCGTGTCATGCAGGTTCACCAGCGGAATATTAAACAGGTCGCAGAACCGGACAAATCTGGCTACCTTGTCCGCGGCGTCGCAATCGATAACCCCGCCGATCCAGTTAGGCTGGCTGGCCACGATCCCGGTGCTGCGGCCGTTGAAGCGGCAGAAACCGACAATTACGTTTTTGGCAAAGTCGGGCATGATTTCCAGCAGCACGCCGTTGTCCACCAGCTTGGCAATCACCTCATGCATATCGTAGGGATACATGGTTTGCTCGGGAATCATGCCGTCCAATTCCGGCACCAGACGCGTGGGGTCGTCCCCTGTGTCCACCCGGGCCGGCTTTTCCGTGTTGTTCTGGGGCAGGTAGGCCAGCAGTTCCTTGGTCTTGTCCAGACAGTCTTTATCATCGCCGGCCACAATGTGGGTGCAGCCGGATTTAACGGCGTGGGCTTGCACGCCGCACAGGGTTTCCAGGTCGATGTCAATACCCAGCTGGGTTTTTACGAAAGCGGGGCCGGCAATACCCATGTAACCGTGGGTGCGGCTCTGAATAACGAAGTCCTGCATAACCGGGTGGTAAGCCTGTCCGCCCAGGCAGGGGCCCAGCAGCAGCGCGATTTGCGGAATAATCCCGGAAGCCAGGTTCTGGGATCTGAACAGCCAGGCGTAAGCCTCCAGAGTATCAATCCCTTCCTGCAGCCTGGCGCCGCCTGAGTCGTTCAGGCCAATAAAGGGAATCCCCATATCCTTAGCCATGTCAATAGCGGCGGCAAATTTTTTGCCGTGGTATTCGCCAAAGGTACCGGCCATAGCGGTGTAGTCCTCGGCGCCCACCATCACCATGCGGCCGTTGACTTTACCGTAGCCGCACACAACCCCTTCGGCGGCCACGTTTTTGCTGGCCATGCCAAAGTTAGTGATGCGGTGCCGGACAAAGGTGCCGATTTCAGTGAAAGTACCGGGATCAAAGAAATACTCCACCCGCTCGCGGGCGGTCAGCTTCCCATCCTTATGCTGTTTGGCGACGGCTTTTTCGCCGCCCATCTGGTAGATTTCCTCTCTTCTGCGCTTTAGCTCATCATATTTCTGACTCATAGTAACCTCCTAAATTTATATCAGTTTCAAAACAATTATATTTAATGGTACGTTTAACTCTTAACGGTTGGGAGCATAACCAAGTTCGATATTGGCGATAATTTGCATGTGCATATTGGAGGTGCCTTCCAGGGTTTCAAACTGTTTGGCGTCGCGGAGCCACCGGCCACAAGGATACTCATTGGAGTAGCCGTAAGAACCGTAAATCTTCATCGCCAGGTTGGCCGCATGAACGGCGGCGTTACAGCCGGACAGTTTGGCCATGGAAGTGGCCTGCTGGCTGGGCAGATTATTATCTTTCAGCCAAGCGGCGTGATAAACCAGATACTTGGCCGCTTCGTCTTCCAGCAGCATGTCGGCAATCTGGGCCTGGATCATCTGGTGTTTGCCAATCGGTTTGCCGAACTGAATCCGCTCATTGGCGTACTGCACGGAACCTTCCAGGCAAGCCTTGGAAAGAGCGGCGGCGCCGGTGGCGCAACCCATGCGGGTGTTGTTCAGCTGCCACATGCAGATATAAAAGCCCTTGTTGAGCCCGCCCAGTAAATTTTCCTTGGGCACTACGGCGTTTTCAAAAATCAGTTCCGAGGTGGGAGCGGGCCACATGCCCACTTTATCTAAAATCGGCACCCTGGTGATGCCGGGGGTGTTATTGTAATCAATAATGAAGCAGGATAAACCTTTGGCGCCGGCGCCCTTTTCCGTGACGGCATAAAGCAGTCCCACATCAGAGGTGTGCCCGCCGGAAATCCACATTTTGCTGCCGTTAATCAGCCAGTGATCGCCCTTATCCACCGCCGTCGTTTTCATGCCGGCCACATCGGAACCGAAATTAGCTTCGGTGATGGCGAAGCTGCCTACCGAGGTCCCATCCAACAACCCGGGAATATACTGTTCTTTTTGCGCTTCGGTGCCATACTCGTTGATGGTCATTGCCGGACCCCAGCAGTTGCCGCTGATGGCCAGCCGCCAGGATGTATGCACTTTGGCTATTTCATACAAAGCGATAACGCCTTCCATCCAGCCCATGCCGTTGCCGCCGTATTCCTCGGGCAAACTCCAGCCCAGCAGGCCCAGCTCGCCCATTTTGGTCAATATTTCTCGGCGGTAGTAGTGATTTTTTTCATCCTCCTCAACAAAAGGAGCAATCTCTTTTTCTGCAAAATTGCGGGCCATATCTTGAACCATTTGTTGTTCTTCCGTCAACGCAAAATCCATTGTTTATTCCCTCCCGGTTTTAATGGTATTAACTAAGACACTGTTCAGGCCTGTTTAAACCCTGTTTAAAAACATAAAGCAATAACTATGCCAGCATTGTTAAAAAATCGTTTGCGTACCACTCAATGCAAAACAGTAACGCGTGAACAGTGACAACTTCCCCGCCGTGCTGTGCTAAATAGCGGCTGATTAACTAAGGCCGTTAAGCTATTTTAACCCCATACAGCTTAAAATATCTCTTAAAATAGCCAGCTGCTCCTTGCAAAAATGCATTGGCAATGCATTTTTGCAAGGAGCAGCTGGCTGACCTTTAATATAATAGCCTAAAGGCAATGCAATAATGCAAAAAGTTAAGGATTAAATTCCCCGGGCCGTGCGGCGGACAGCCCCAAAGCATACCTGACGGCCTGGGCAATCCGCGCGCAGGCCTGCCCGTCCCCATAGGGATTCACGGCTTCAGACATGGCGCGATAATAGTTCCCATCCTCTAAGAGGCGCCGGGCCTGGGCCCGGATAACGGCAGGGTCCGTGCCTACCAGACGCACTGTGCCGGCGTCCACCGCCTCGGGACGCTCGGTGGTATTGCGCAGTACCAGCACCGGTTTGCCCAAAGAGGGGGCCTCTTCCTGCAATCCGCCGGAATCAGTAAATACCAGGTAGCAGCGGGACAAAAGGTTGGCAAAAGGTTCATAATCCATCGGCTCCAACAGGTGCACCCGCTCCGAGCCGCCCAATACTTCCTCAGCCACCCGGCGCACCGCCGGATTTTTATGCACCGGGAAGATTACCTGGACATCAGCGAACTGCTCCACAATATCCCGCAGGGCCAGATAGATGCCCCGCATGGGCTCGCCCAGGTTTTCCCGGCGGTGGGTGGTTACCAGCAGCACCCGGCGGCGCCGGAAATCCATCCCGTCCAGCAGGGGCTCGCCAAACCGGTATTCCGGACGCACCGTGGCCAATAAGGCGTCAATAACGGTATTACCGGTCACAAAAATGTGCTCGGGCGCCACCCCTTCCCGCAAAAGATTGGCCCTGGCGCCGGCAGTCGGGGCAAAATGCCAGTCCGCCAGCCCGCCGGTAAGACGGCGGTTCATCTCTTCCGGAAAGGGCGAGTAGCGGTTGCCGGTGCGCAGTCCCGCTTCCACATGGCCCACCGGTATTTGCAGATAGTAGGCCGCCAGCGCGGCGGCAAAGGTGGTAGTGGTATCGCCGTGTACCAGTACCAGATCCGGCCGTTCCTTTTCCAGCACCGGCCCCAGACCCTCCAAAGCCCGGACGCTGATATTAAACAGCGTCTGCCCCGCCTGCATAATGTTTAAATCATGATCGGGCCGGATGGCAAACAACCGCAGCACCTGATCCAGCATTTCCCGATGCTGGGCGGTCACCGCCACCCGGCAGTCCAGAGTTTCATCCTTTTGCAGCAGCTTCACCAGGGGCGCCATCTTGATCGCCTCGGGTCTGGTGCCAAATACCGCTAAAACTTTCCGCAAAATCAACCCCCCCGGGGAAAATTAAAACGAGCATGGCGTAACCACACTCTGATCCTATGCCTGAATTAATTTCGTTCTTCAATTTCGTTCTTTAATGCCCGGAGCGCGCTTCCGAAGCGAACTCCCGGCACAAGCTAAGGCAAATGTATTTGCCTGCCTGCGCCCCGAAGGGATACTTGCCTTAATGATCATCACCTGGCACCAGGTAACCCTTGCGGACCAGCTTGGCAATATGCTCGTCCAAAGCTTTATCAATACTGACCCCGTAGTGTTCTTCCAAAACGAACATCATGGAGACGGCTGTCTGAGCCACGTCCAGCAATTCCTTAGTAATCCGGTCCAGCGCTTCCCCGTCGCCGACAACGCAACGCTCCCCGCTCATGCCCCGCAGCTTGCCAATGGCCTGGGCCAGTTCCCCGGCCTCCTCCATCAGCTTGAGCGCCGTGGACTCCATGGTGGGAGTCAGGTTGTTCAGTCTGGGCAAGGCGACAATTTTTTTTCGCACTGCCGATCACCTCTTTTCGAGGTTCGAAGTTCGAGATTCGAGGTTCGAAAACACCAACTCATTAGAAATAGCACATTCTCAAGGTTCGGTATCAATGTTCAATGTTCGAGATTCTAACTTCGGAACTCGAGATTCACGGTTAGAGATTCGAACCTCGAACTTCGAACGTCGAACTTCGAGATAGAAGCTGAATGTTTGCTTCGGCCAATATAGCCAGGGCCAGCGGATCCGGGTAATCGCCCCGGTAAACCACCTTCGCCGCCCGGGCGTTAACCATCATTTTAGCGCATAACACGCAGGGCTGGTGGGTGACGTAAAAGACGCCCCCGGTAATGGTAATCCCATGTACCGCCGCCTGCAAAATGGCGTTTTGCTCGGCGTGCAAACCGCGGCATAACTCATGCCGTTCCCCGGAGGGAATCCCCTGCTGCTGGCGCAGACAGCCAATTTCCAGGCAATGGGCCAATCCGGCGGGAGCGCCGTTATAGCCGGTGGTCAAAATGCGGTTATCCCGCACAATAATCGCACCCACCTGGCGGCGCAGGCAAGTGGAGCGCTTCGCCACCGTGTCGGTTATTTCCATGAAATAATCATCCCAGGCTGGACGGACCATCCACTCCACCTTCTTCATAAATAGGAAAGCGGTGACACAGAGCGGCGGCCATTGCCGCGGCCTGCTGCCGGCTGGAGTCATCTGCGCCTTGACTGATCACCATGTGGATCATTTCCGCAATTTGCTCCATTTCCGGTTCCTGCAGTCCCCGGGTGGTTACCGCGGGAGTGCCGATGCGGATGCCGCTGGTGACTACGGGCGGCTGCGGATCAAAGGGAATGGCGTTTTTGTTCACGGTAATCCCAATCTGATCCAAGGCTTTTTCGGCATCCCGGCCGGTAATGTTTTTATTGCGCAGATCCACCAGCACCATATGAGTGTCGGTACCGCCGGAGATCACCTTAAAGCCGCGCGTCATCAAGGCCGCGGCCAGGGCCTTGGCATTGCTGACCACTTGCTGCTGGTAGGCCTTAAAACCGGGCTGCAAAGCCTCGCCAAAAGCCACGGCTTTGGCGGCAATCACATGCATCAGCGGTCCGCCTTGAATACCGGGAAATACAGCTTTGTCTATTTTGGCGGCGTACTCCGCCTTGCATAAAATCAAGCCGCCCCGGGGCCCGCGCAGCGTTTTGTGGGTGGTGGAGGTAACCACATCGGCGTGGGGCACCGGATTGCTATGTAAACCGGTCGCCACCAGACCGGCAATATGCGCCATATCCACCACCAGGTAAGCCCCGGCCTGTTTGGCTATTTCCCCCATCAGCGCAAAGTCAATCTCCCTGGAGTAAGCGCTGGCTCCGGTCATAATCAGCCTGGGCTTACAGGCCAAAGCCGTCTCCAAGACTTTATCATAATCAATCCGGCCGGTTCCTTCGTCTACCCCGTAAGAAACAATTTTGAAATAACGGCCGGAAAAATTCAACGGACTGCCGTGGGTCAAGTGGCCGCCGTGGGCCAGATTCATGCCCAAAACCGTGTCGCCGGGATCGAGCAAAGCAAAATACGCCGCCATATTGGCCTGGGAACCGGAATGGGGCTGAACATTAACGTGCTGAGCGCCAAAAAGCTTTTTGGCCCGTTCGATAGCCAATTCCTCGGCCACGTCCACCTGCTCGCAGCCGCCGTAATAACGCCGGCCCGGCAATCCTTCGGCATATTTATTGGTCAGCACCGAACCCTGGGCCTCCATAACGGCCCGGCTGACAATATTTTCGGAAGCAATAAGTTCCAAGGTATCGCGCTGTCTGCCCAACTCCAGCTGAATAATCCGGTTTATTTCGGGATCCGTTTCGGCCAAAGGGCGGTAAAAAGTCATGTTCTCTTCCCACCTTGCTTCTTTTCCATTTCCGTAATTTTTTCGATCCGTCGGGCATGCCTGCCTGCGGCAAAGCGGGCGGCCAGCCAAGCGCCGACAATGTCTCTGGCCAGACCGGGCCCGATGACCCGCTCGCCCAGAGTAATAATGTTCGCATTGTTATGCTCTCCGGCCATCCGGGCCGAGAAAGTATCATGACATAGGGCAGCCCTGATGCCAGCCACCTTGTTGGCCGCGATACAGACTCCAATACCGGTGCCGCAGCAAAGGATGCCCCGGCTGAACTCGCCCCCGGCTACCGCTTCGGCCACTGCCGCGGCGCAATCGGGATAATCCACGGCATCGGTGGAATAAGCGCCGAAATCATAATAATCAATATTTTGCTCGGTCAGATAAGCTATTATTTCTGATTTTAAATGAAAACCACCATGATCACTGCCGATGGCCAATCGCAATAGCAACACTTCCCCGTCGCAGGATATTTAACTTAAGGGTATTCTATGAACTTAAGAGTATTCTACAAAATTCACGGCAGTTCCTGTTGCAAATCACAAATTATATTTTTTCAGCCGCCCATTCCTCCCCCAACCGCCGCAGCGCCGCAACAACCAGAGTTTCCAAAAGAGCGGCTACCTGACGGTAAACCTGGTCATCCCGGCCAAAAGGATCCGGCACATCGCCGTGCCGGCCGGCGTATTGGGCCACAGTGTGTATTTTACCGGCGCATTGCGGCGCCAACCGGACCAGAGCCTCCCGGTGCCCGGCGCTCATGGTCAGCACCAGATCAGCCTGTTCGACATCACGCCTGGTCAGCAAAACCGCGCCATGACCGCGCAAATCAACGCCCTTTTCCCCCATCACAGTTATGGCGCCCGGGGAAGCGCCGTCTCCGGGCAGAGCCGCCAAACCGGCCGAGCCAATCTCCACCGATGCCCCGGCCAAAGGCTTGGCCGCCAGCGCCTGTCTGGCCAGAGCGGCAGCCATAACGCTGCGGCAGGTATTGCCGGTACAGACAAATAATATTCTCTTCTGTGATTTCTGCCCGGATTTCTCCTCGGTTTTCTTCCCGGCTAATTTTTTTAACGCCATTCCGGTCCCAACTTTCTCAGGGCATCATCATCCGCAGCCCAATAATCACCAACAATATCCCGCCCGCCAGCACAGCCCATTCGCCTGCCCTGGCGCCGACAAACCGCCCCGACAGCAAACCGGCGACGGTCATCAGCCCGGCCACCAGCCCAATAATGCCGGCGGTCAGCAGCAAGTTTACCTGTCTGGTCCCCAGTGAGAAACCCACGCTGAGGGCATCCATACTGACACTGCCCGCCAACAGCAGCAAACCCCAGGTATTTAACAGCACCACTTTGGGGGCGGCAGCGCCGGCGGTTAAAAAGGAACGTACCATTTTGCCCCCCAAATAAAGCAACAGCAAAGCCCCCGCCACAGAAGCGGCCCGGCCGGCCACCGTTCCGGCAAGGCCGCCTGCATACCAGCCAATCAGAGGCATCAGGATATGAAAAACAAGCACGGTAACACTAATTAACAGGATTTGGCGTCTGGTAACTCCGGCCATCCCCAACCCCAAACAAACGGAAAAAGCGTCGGCGCCCAGGGCCACCGCCAAAGCGAAGACCGTATAAATGGCCAATGTCAGCCCTCCAGCCAGATCAACCGGTTACCCAATATTTATGCGTCTCTTTATACTTTAACCACATTATACTTTAACCACATTTCCGCCGGCCGCTTTAAACAATCTGTTCATTACCGCCAGCCCCAGCCCCCGGGCGGGTACGCCCTCGGCCAGAATCACATCCACCGGTATCCGGTCGAAACAACGCAGCGCTTCATACAAAGAGGCGGCCAAAGGGGCCGGATCCTCCCGCCAGCCGGCTGCAATAACGTCATATCCCTGCTCCCGATAGCTTGATTCGTGATCCCGGCAGGCCAGAATACCCACCCGCTGTCCGGCGCCGGTCAGGGCCGCCGCCTCCGCCAGGATTTTAGCGGCCACCCCGGCGCTGTCAGCGCCGTCAAAAAGAAGCACCCGGGCCTTAGGCGCGTAATGAGTATATTTCATGCCCGGCGAACGGGGCTGCTTACTTTCACTTTCACCTTCATTTTCACTTTCAGCCCACGCCGGATCATTAACCGCCGGATCCAGGCTTACCGGCCCAACCACCGCCTCCAGCTGCTGCAGGGTGACCCCGCCGGGCCGCAATAGCACCGGCCGTTCCCCCGTCAGATCCAGCACGGTAGACTCCACCCCCAACCAGGCCGGGCCGCCGTCCAGCACCAGGTCAATGCGGCCTTCCAGGTCATCCAACACATGGGCCGCCGTGGTGGGGCTGGGGCGGCCGGAAACATTGGCGCTGGGCGCGGCTACAGGGACTCCGAGTGCGCCGAGCAAAGCCAGGGCCACGGGATGGGCGGGCACCCGTACGGCTACCGTGCCCAAACCGCCCGTGACTGCCGCAGAAAATCCATAGTCGTTCTTTAAAACCAAGGTCAGCGGTCCGGGCCAGAAACGCTCCGCCAGCAGCCAAGCCATTGGCGGCAGCCGCTTAAAGAAAGGGTTTAAACGAGCCGCAGCAGCAAAATGAACAATTAAAGGGTTATCCGCCGGCCGGCCTTTGGCCGCAAAGATCCGGGCCACCGCCCGCTCGTCCAAAGCATTGGCGCCCAAACCGTACACAGTTTCCGTGGGAAAGGCCACCAGCCCCCCGGCCAGCAGGATGGCACAGGCTTTTTGCATTGAGTATTTTTCCGGCTTCCGGGGATCAACCGCCAAAAGTCCGGTAGGCAGCCTGCTCTGGATCATCTTTACCACGCTCCATTTTCTCTCCGGTAGTATATCACAAAGAGCAGCGGGTTAAAAGATTGGCTGCTAATAAGAAACCGGGTACCCGCGCAGCTTGTAATAGCTGTAAGGGCACCCGGTCTGGCTTAGTTATTCAAAAAAGAGTATTCCTCAAAGTAACTTTTGATCGCTATAGCATCGCTATTGCTACGCTGATACCATATAGCGGTGCAGCATAGAGGCTACTTCGGCGCGGGTGGCTGTGCCTTGGGGATCAAACAGATTGCCCGGTTTGCCACTTACGATACCCCGAGCCACAAGAGCGTTTACCGGTTTTTTTGCATAATCGCTGATCTTGTTTAGGTCGGCAAACTGCTTGTCCGCCACGGTACCGGACAAGGCGCTGCCGGTAAACTGCGCGTAACGGTAGAGGATCGCCGCCATCTGCTCACGGGTAACCTGCCTGTTGGGAGCAAACGAACTGTTGCTGATACCAAGAACGATCTTGTTTTGCGCCGCCCAGCTTACTGCTGTGGCGTAGTATGCATTGGCCTGTACATCCTTGAATTGATTGTTCCCGCCTATCGACGGACTTCCCGCCGCCCGCCATAAAACCGTGACGAACATGGCTCTGGTCATTGGACCGTTGGGAGCGAAGGCAGTTGCCGATGTGCCTTGGAATAAATTGTTGCTCAAGGCGTATTGCACATCACCGTAAAACCAATCAGTTGCTTGGACATCGCGAAACGGATTTTGCGAGCCGGTAGGCGGCTGCAATGTCGGCGCCGGTGTCGTTGTGGTGGTCGTCGGCGGCGCTAGCTGTGGAGTTGTTTCTTTTTTGGTTGAGTTTGATGTCCAATTAGCATACAGAGTGATGTTGCCGGTAATGGTTTTCGTAAAATCAAACTTTGTTGTCAGCTTTTGATCGGTGTACCAACCGGCGAAAGTATAGCCGTCTTTCACCGGATCAGCCGGCTGGGATACTTTGGCGCCGCTAGCTATCTTTTGGCTGTTAATAGTACCGCCGCCGTTGGTATTGAAGGACACGGTGTAGTTGATTGCGCCGCCTCCTCCACCGCCTCCACCTCCGATAGGTGCTGGTGCTGCTGGCGTTACCGTTACTGTTGCTGTGCCGTGTATGGAGGTAACTAACGTTGATGTCGCCGTAACCGTCAGTGTGGTAGCTGTTTCATTGGCGGCAACAGTGAGCACGCCGTTGCTGTCGATCGTTGTGCCGCTGCTATTGTTGTCGCTGACACTCCAGGTCACGGTTTGCGGTAGTTCCCAAACTATTGCGCTAAATGTCTGAGTTGTGCCTTTCTGTACCGAGGCAGTGACCGGTGTAATTGCAACACCTGCACCTATTGATGCTTGGCCAGTAACATTAATAGAAAGGTCCTTTGTGTCATTGCCCGCGCCATTGGCAGCCTTAACGGTAAAATTAAAGACGCCGCCGGCGGTTGGGGTTCCTGAAATCACCCCAGTGGGAGAAAGACTTAGACCTCCCGGCAAGGCGCCGCTGGCCACACTCCAGGTAATAGTCGGGTCGCCCGTTGCCGCTAACGTTTGACTGTACGACGTACCAACTGTGCCGCCGGGTAATGTGGTTGTAGTTATTGTGGGCGGGGTTGTCGTAGTTGGGGGCAAAGATGCAATATTGATAGAAAGGGCTTTTGTAACATTGCCTGCGCCATTGGTAGCCTTAACAGTAAAATTAAAGACGCCGCCGGCAGTTGGC
>JGI20166J26741_11677473_pt1 | contig 11009 bp, 5 predicted proteins | sample TergutCu122P5_FD_26741 | JGI IMG/M metagenome (IMG submission 26741) | reverse complement strand
GGTGACTACACTGAAGGACAGTAAAACTTCGAAACATGTATCTATTTAGTATCAGTTGTAAATAAATAGTTGCCACTATTAAAGTTCCAACCCTCGTACATTAAATATATACAATTTTATAATTTGAACCTATCAGTAGTGCTTCATTCACGTATCACACACGATCAGAATTGAAAAATGACGTCGACACTGCCAGAGGAGGGATCTAGTTTTATGCCCAAGCCAGGCGCCGATCCTCCCCGTCCTTGCTACGTCAACATTTACAATCATTCTGTCATCCGATAACATACAAACAAATTAAACTCCGTTCAACTACCAACGAACAATACAGCGAGACTCACTCTTCAAACAGGAAGTCACCATAGCCCATCAAGCACGCTAATCTCAGCACCTATCTACTTTTATTGCACGTTTAGCGAAAATATCGAATCTCTTTGAAGAAGCGACAAAGCAAATATCCCAGCTTTCCCCTGTTCCCCGACTGTGGTCCTCGTCGAAGTAACAGACGATGTTCTTCTCACAAGAGTCGTGGGTGCTACAGATGACAGAGCAACCTGACTCCGTATGCTCCGCCCGAGAGAGAGGGGGGGGCTTATCGATTATCTCTCAGCAGGGTGGGAAGTCACCATTCTACCCACACAGCCCTCATTCTAAGCCCTGTCCTCTCTCACTCCTCCTCATCAAGAGGAGAGAAACAATTGCTACGCAAAGCAATCACCGACTTCCGACAGCAGTGCTGAAGCACTAAAAGCTATCTAACAGACAGGACGACGTAACATTCTGCACCGAATGGTAGCAAGTATTGCCTGAAGTCAATCTGCTCTGAATTTCTTCACGAATGAAACTACGATTAGTCAGTCTAGCTACGGCTACCAAATAAAAAGTTCTACGGCTGAAACATGCATCGTATGCCATCTACCCTGTATGGACGACATAAAGGTTTATTCACGAACCCCAAGACAACTGAATCAACTGATTAAAATAGTGAAACTTCTTACAGCGGATATAAGATTGGACTTTGGTCTGGAGAAATGTCGAATGCTTAATATAAGGCATGGAAAAGTAGGACTCGAGGGGTTCTCAAACACAAGTTGCGATAAGAGCCAACGGCTGAAACTGATAGAAATATCTTGACATACTACAGTCTAGAGACAAACTGAGCACACTGCGATCAAGAAAAGACTGACAACTGAACTGCGCAGCAGACTGCAGGAAACATTGGAAACTAATCTAAATAGCAGAAACCTTACAAGGGCGATCAACAGTGCGATATTCCCGTATGGCATCGCAGCAACGTTTCAGGCGGATCTTGAGTGTTTAAGTAACTATCAGGACGGAAACTACAGCAGCCTGCATGCATCATACAAATTTACTTACTTACTTACTTACTCCATAGAGCAGAGTCTTTCTTGAGAAGCTAACCGGTTTTCAGCTAGTCAAGAAAATCCCCGCATTTTATGGAACCGGAAGGTTCGTTAACGCATTCACAAGTGTTCTTAGGTCGTACCAGAGTATCAGTCCATGTCCGAGGCTCTTGTACACATTTCGTAACAGGAGACTTTTTACGGTGAGAAGTTGTTAGTACCTCGCCCAACCCCAAGCTGGAGGACCACCCCTTGTCGGCTGTCCGCGACTGCTTATTCAATATATTTGCAGCTATCCTCCATACTGGAGGCCGTTCCTCCATCCGCAACTGGAGGACGTGCCATGCCGTGGTGACAGGGACCCACTTATCACGGCCTCATACAAAATCCAGTTCTGAAAGCTTTCTATTGCCGAAACACGACGTTGGTGTAGGCGTGACCGATATATACAACGTTCGTATCAGCCAAGTGAAACCACTAAGAAATTATTCTCACAACAAGCTTCGACTTACGCGCAACAGACGGTAATTACATACCTGCTAACTGACATGACTCTGTCCTACAACAAAATTAATGTACCAAAGCGATATAAGAATGAATAACAGCGTGGAACAACAAACCACGGGCCAAGACCTGCAGCTTGCGACTACGGCACAACACACGGACAAGACAAGAACAGTAACAGCCAAATGCACTTTATTTGGCCAGTAAGCGTAGAACCTCTTCTATGAGACGAGATAAGAACTGGACTTTTGTTGACTCGCGCGGGCTGCCTCTACAACTTTGTAACCAAATCAATATACATTTCGTTTTCTCAAGGCCACACTACATTGCTATCAACATTATCGACAAACCTATTTGGTACACTTACGTAACGATTAAAACAACACCTCTTGCATCAGTGATCGATCCACTGTGGTTCACATCCTCGTCTGAAACGATTCCTTCGAACACCCTCAAACAACGCTGCCCTGTCAGCCTCAGAAAATACTGACGTAATCCAAAAGTTGTGCCGGTGTACTCCATGAAGGCAAATGGAGCATTGCTCACATATGTCGTCGCTCAACTCATTCTTTGCCTCGGAACTAGACAGAGGTGAGCACAGAGTTTCACGCTCCGGGCGCTTAACCACAGGTGATAAATCTCCCGTTACCAAATCAGTGGGAGGCCGGGTGGGCACCAGTGCCGGTGTGGACGTTCTGGAGAAGAGAAAAATCCCCTGCCGTCGGGAATGGAACTAATACTTGGTCTCGTCCAGCCCGCAGCGTGGTCACTTGATGCTTGATCTTCATCCAACGTGCAGTGGACCGTGCGCGCATTTTCTGAACAGCCCTTCGAACCTGCTCCGTTCACTGATTTGACTTCCGCTCGTGTTTTCATCATTACGTAGTGACAAACTTATGTTTTAGAAGCAAGCCTCAAGATGGGTGCCAACCCTGCTCCCGCAACGTACAGTCGCATTTATGACGAAATTCAACCGATTACATCCGACGATGGCAAAAGTCCAAAAAATTAATGAGTAACGTTCCATTACTTTTAAGTCGTCTCTTGTCTCTTCAAAACACTGAAAGATTTTGTTTCTCTTTTACGTGCAGTGATAATTCGTGAAGCTGTTTAGAGCGGCATCACCACTCACCGCTCTATGTGAAACCTGCAAAGCCCGTGTACTGTCCGATTTCCTTCGCCCATTTCTTTCAATAACACCATCTGTTGCTCAAATATGTTTAGCATTTAACTGCCCAATCCATAATGCTAATGCTTCCAACAGTCTTTTTTTTTTTTTGCGCCTTTCACCCCTTTTATGTTACCGCTTCTAGATATTCCCACTCATTCTCTTCATTAAGTATATCACCAATATGGCGTCGACTAAAGTATCTGTCTTATAATAAGAAAAAGTGGTCCAATATCTACTCAGAGGCTACAGACATTCTTCTTTAAACTAACGCTTAATTCTGCCCGTTTCCCCATACTTTTATACCACAGTTACGATATTTAACAAATGTGGTGACGGAACAGTAGCACTATAGCCACGGTATGCTGTACGATTCTGGAACTCTACAGACCGTCCGTCGTCTATAGCATCATTAGGAAACGAATCTTAAGTAATACCGAAAGCTGAACAGCGTCCAAGTTATATCCTGACCTGAGCTACGGCACTAACAATTCCATGTTCACTGTACAAAAATTTATTTCCAACTACACAACACTACACACAACTACACTCTAATACTCCTACATGTTTCGGCCACGGAACGCAGCCATCATCAGGAAGCTACAGTACCTTCGGGAACTTACAGTGTTCCATGCAACTTGTCAGCCGTCAATGGTGTATTATATACATGTGTTATCGTTCTACAATTAATTAACAATTATTAAAATTGTACTGAATTATAATACAAGTAGAACATCAAAAATTGTGTAAAATGTTGTCGCCCAACATCCTGCAGTAACAGATATTTCTGTAAATATTTATAATACTGTAATAATAACGCTGAACGGTCGGTATGATGTATTATATAAAATCAAAATTAGATCGAACGACACACCTGAAGTTCTTTTAGACGCTCGGTGTGTACCCCACGAATGAACGTAAAGTAATGAGTGGAAACGTGTACGTAAGACAACTGCACGTACGACTAAGACGTACAATAATATTAAAACAGTGTTCTCTGTTTATTTTCCTTCTGCTTCCCAAATCTCTATACCAATATGCACCTGATAACTTGCTGTTCGAAGCAACGCTGAATTCCACGAAAGGTGTCTATTGAAATTCTTGGAAGCATTTTGACAGTCCTCAAAGCGTTTTATTTTTAGACGGTCGGTCAAAAGTGAAACAGCATTAGTACAAGCCAGAAAAAACTACTTTTAACAACACGCAATAAATGTAAAGGTACGGTAAAGTTCACCCTAGAACGGGCCACGAAGGCCCAGAGCGGGAGTAGAGGTACAGCTCTACTCTTTCTTCAATCCCGGCCCTAGATGGGGGGGGGGTGGTCAACGCCACGCCCCGGCCGCTTAACCCCCGGGAAAGACTCGGTACCCACTGTATAGGAGGCTATGTGGGCCCCAGGGCCGGTCTGGACGGGTGCGGATAATCTCGCCCCCACCGGGTTTCGACCCCCGTATCGTCCAGCCCGTAGTGAGTCGCTATACCGACTATACCGGCCCACAACACACAGAACAGTCGCGAAAGTACTGTGTCACAGTTCCACCATATACTGTATACTGTACCTTACAAAAGAACGTACGGTACCACTCAAGGGGTCAGAGCTGCTCATCGTCGCTCACCATCACGCTTCGTAACACAACGCTACAGGGGATATTACTTAACGCTTATGGGCACATCTGTACAACCAAACTCTTTGGCGAATGGCGACTAGCGGGGATGACGCTATACCGAAAGTTCCCCAATATTAATAAACTAGGGAATTTCCAATCACAGACTTTCACGGGCGCTAAGTGAGGGGGACGCTATATGGGACGCTATATCCGGGGGTTGATTGTTCTGTAAGTTAATACCAATTTTCATCTCACTTTCGAGGCTGCAGATAGGCCTGTTACAGGAAAGGTATAGTATTAGTTACAGTCGGCGCTGGATTGTGTGTTGTTGAAAGACGGTATCAATTACTGACATTATGTAGCATCGGTGAAGGATCAATAAATAAATGGATGAATGGAAAAATGAATGAGAAGCGTTGATGGCATGATATTAACAGGGCCAACTCTGTATCAGGGCCATTCTGTACACCACAGTGCCCACAATGGTAGGCCTGGAATCGAACACGGGACTCCACGGAACGGGGCCGGTGACTAACCCCACGATCCATGGCACTGCCAGTTAGTGCTGGGGTTCTAGAGCGCGAAATGATGTTACGAGGGGTGAACGGAAAACAGCAGTCAACCCGTTGGCTTGTAACAGTTTTATTATCTTTGGGCGGAATACTAAATACAGTAATGCGTCGCTTAACGACGGGGTACGTTCTGAGAAATGCGTCGTTAGGCGATTTCGTCGTTGTGCGAAGGTCATAAAGTGTACTTACACAAACCTAAATAGTATAGCCTGCTACACACCTAGGCTACATGGTATAGCTTGTTGCTCCTAGGCTACAAACCTGTAGAGCATGTTACTGTACTGAATACTGTTGGCAATTGTAACACAGTGGTCAGTATTGTAATATTTTATTTTATTATAATATTATAATCTTATGGGACCACCGTCGTATATGCGGTCCGTCGTTGACCGAAACGTCGTTATGCGGCGCATGACTTAACTGCTAGACTGCTAGCTCAACATATCTCCCCGTCTACAAATCGCTGCCATCATCTTGGAAGCTTAGGATGGCTTCAAGGAACCATTCTTTACGGACTGCAATACATCACCCTGTACAGTTTCCTTGCAATTGCTGGAACTCCGCACCTAGTTGAACACAGTGCTGTGTGCAGGTGCTCTCTCTCTCTCCTCAAACTGCAGATAACCGACGATGAATATCTGACGGTTTGACGCCTTATTTCCATAGGAACCATGTGGTCCGTCGCTACCCATGATAATCGCCTTCCATTTTGCGACTCTCGTCCGTTCGCTTCGACTACACTTAGCAATGACGCAATAGCTTTCCACAGGTATGCACGACAAGGGTCACTTGGTGGTGGAATGCAATACTAAGACTACGCTATCCGATGACAATTCGCACGATCTCACAACTTGTCACTTGCAGAAACAGCTGCCCCTGTCCAAATCACTTCCGAACGCCCGCCGTATATACACCCAAGCTTCTGATCAGCACTGTCCCTGTGTGCTTGCCACAGAAAATACAGATGAGACAATGCAATAAATTCTGTTCCGTATTATTTGGGAGAAAATTTAAAAATAATTGACATATCCCCAGCTTCTGCCTCTATCAACAAACGCGTTACTTGTTTTGTAATACAATGATAACTGTGGAACCTGAAGGCACGAACGGATCAGAACTGCTGCTTTCACTCTACTGGACGATTCTGCACGCCGAGTTGCATACACTCAGGGGCCAATACAAATTCTACTGTCTTAAACTAATATTGCGCAATATGTTTCTCTGTACACGACTCAATATTATTGGGCAAAATTTTATTTTGCTCTTGGCTCGGGACGAGTAAACAAGCTGAGTGATATTGCAGCTGCTTGTGTGGCCACTGCTTCAGCCCCGTCGTTTATAAACGAAAAGAATCGCCGCTGGATCAAAGTGTGGTACACCCGAAGACCACAATACACACACACGACAATCTCATGGAAGACAATGATGGAATTAGCCCCAAACGACTAGAGAATTCTTTTTTGTGCCACTCGACGGTCTATCATTTGATGGGATATCTATTCAAGACTGTTAACCCTACAGTCTCTAAACAAATACCAACATGAGAGTAACAGTCACTCACAGTCAGCTTGTCCATTACGTTACGCTATTTGGGCAATAGGAGAAACAAAAAATTGCAGACCTAAATTCCTAACGGTTACATCTCAATCAAATGGAATTACTGCGCTGGAGACGTGCAACTGAATGAATAATACTGCGCAGTACTGTGCACGGACTATTCAAAATTTTATGGAACCCTTCAATGTTACAGCTAGGCGGTCAATAATATAGAGCAATAATTAATATCACACAGTATTACTGAACGTCTAGCAGCACCTTAGGAAATGTGTGGGAATGGCCGACTGCTCAGGACTCGGTTCAACTGCGTACATTGAGACCAGAAGATGAACAGCCGTGGCAGCAGTCCTGGCGACCGCTGGCGAGCTATGGCGACAGTCCGAACAAAATAACTAACGCCTCGCGCAGGATTCGAATCGCGTGGATTGCTTCAGATATAAAACACACGACGAACGGGCACACGTGGCCTTACTGGGCGTTCCACTTGTAAACTTCGGCAAAGGACACGAAAGAAAAATTAACTGTACGCAGCACAGCATCGACAATTTGAACACTAAACCCTTCCAAAATCAAAAATCCTGTTTACTGGACTTGTAAATTGTATACATTTCTACTTTGGTTACATCATCCACTTTCTACAGGTCTTCTCCAGTATCGGATATCAGGCCCACAGGAAGTGTTCATGTTAGTTATGTCGCACAAGCATCAAAATTAATACCATGCGGCAGCTTAATAAAAACACGCCTCTAAAAAACTGTCAAACCGTTTGATAAAACAAAAACTACAATAATATTTACAAATATCCAGTTTGATAGAACGTACTTTCAAACACGCAAACAACATAAAATATTCATGATACGGGTTCGCAGAGCAAAGGCGATACACAAATGACTTACAGCCGGAAACAAATTTAATCATGTTAATGCGTTTCAAACGTGACGCCAGTGACTGAAATCGGTTAAAAGAGTGACATGCATCGCGACATTCGTCCATAGCCTCTTATCGACATGCTACTGTTCCGACCGGGCAATCCAGTTGCGGCGTATCGACACCAATTACTATCGGACAGCCCGTCTTTCAAAAAATGCGTCGGTTCTAAAATGTATCCGTTAGTCTGTTAGCACTTCTTGTACAAACACGCACCCGTGCAGTTTCGAACACTGTACACAGGGCCTACATCTACTAACTGCAACGTCCTATCGCTGCAGTAATAATCTGGTATCACACAATTCCGGTCCGTAATCTTCAGTGTACAAGAGATAAGGCCAAGGTACAACGTTCATACTTTTACGACTGCAATTGCCTAACCCTCTCACCCAGCCAGCCAAACACCAGAGTGCTCGCAAGAATCAGAAGTGTTCAGCACCAAACGATTCCATTTACGAATTTAACTGCCGCCAGCAGACATTCGCCTTACTTTCAATTTGTCAGGCATGGCCTCCAAGTTCGCAACAGTCGTCATTTTGTAACAGTGAACATAAAAACGGTCGATGTACACTGTGCCGGTCCTATGACCTGCTTCTATATAAAATTACTCACAAATTCTCCTCCAGTCACTCATCAGGCATAGCCTACTCTCTTTCAAGCATGCACCCCAAATAGGTGTTGTATATTCCTAACTAAACCGTCCTACCAAAGGTTTCGCGTTTTTCCAAAATTTATTAACACAGAAACCTTGAAGACCTTGCATCTAGTGCCGCTACCATCATTTCCACCTCAGAATTTCGTATGGATACTATATTCCTATCCCTGATGACAAAAAGTTACGCAGTACAAGGGTCGCATGATGCTGAAATACACTTCCATGGACAGCCATCAGCTAACTCACTATTTAACGAACCAGGTAGTCGAAAGTACGTAACACATCAGCTTCTACACAACTACCATCCATAGCAGGGCTACATGCCTGCTTCATCGGCTCAGTTGGTCCACCGCCAGGACAGGTAACGCGAATTAAAGCCGCCACATACAGAGGATGGACAAAATGGTGGAAACAATAGACAACAGAGAAAACTCAATAGCTGACAAACACCAACACATGCACTGCACATTCATATGTCAATTACTGCATTGAAAAATGCACGGTGAAACGTTGAAATTAATAGAGAAAACTGTTTGTGTTGGGTGCACTGAAAGAAAATTAGTTGTATCTTTCGTTATTCTTTTGTTTGTTTACGCTGTGTAGTGCCAGTGTCAATGCATTACAGGTTGTCAGTAACAGTTCGTATGAAAGTACTACAAAATGGGAGACTTGTCAGATTTTCAAAGAGAAAAGACTGTAGGTGCGCGTTTCGAGCAGCATCCGTAACCAAAAGGCCACTTCATCAGCTGTATCCAGAGCAGCAGTTCCCAACATACACAGATCATGAGAAGACATCATCAGCTGAAAGGAACAGTGGCCGAAAAACAAAACTAAATGAAAGGAATCGCCGTACATTGAAGAGGATTATGTCTAAAAATCACAGAACTGCTGCAGCAAGGGTGACAGCAAAACTCAATATTCACCTTGAAGACCCTGTTTCCTCACAAACAGTCCGACGTGAGCTTCACAAATCCAACATCCACGGTAGAGCTGCAATTGTTAAACCTCTGATTACTGAAAACAAATCTAAAAAGCGTAAAAGATAGTACAGCGATCATAAAACCTGGACGTCTGATGACTGGAAATAGGTAATATGGTCAGAGAGTCATCCTTCATGTTGTTCCCCTCATCAGGCCGAACTCCCAAGTAAGTCTATAATCAATTGCCTGGTTCCAACTGTGAAACATGGAGGCGTATCTGCGATGATTTGAGCAACAATATCTTGGTATTCTGCTGGTACTATAACTACTCTGAATGGTTGAATTACTGCCAGTGACTGCGTTAACATCTCAGGTAACCAGGTGCATCCTACGGGCCAGATATTGTTGCCTAAACAATTACAAACTTTTTCAAGATGACAGTTCGCCCATACACACTGCCAGAAGTGTTTAGTGCTGGTTTCAGGAGCATAAAGATGCACGTTAACATCTTCCCTGGCCAGCACAATCGCCAAACTGAAATATCATCGAACCACCGTGGTCAGTTTTAGACAGCAGGGTGAGAAGCAGATTCCCTCCATCATCTCTGAAGCAACTAGAAGATGTTCTTCATGAACAGCGGCACAATATTCCATTAGTCACTGTTCAGAACTTACATCAATCTATTCCAAGAAGGACACCAAGCTGTATTACAGGTAAAGGGTGACCCAACCCCGAATTAATAAAGAAATATATATATATATATTCATAGAAATATATATATATTTTTTTCACAACTGTTTCCATTAAGGCCGATTCACACAATAGCATGGCGTGCCCATGCCGCGCCCATGCCGTTCCCCTGCCATGCCGTGCCGTTAATTCACACATGCCATGCCGCGCCCCTGCCATGCTCCAACAGTGCCGTGTCTTTCGTGAAAGTCCGCGTGGTAGCCGGAAATATCCGAACTGCTAGTCCAGCAGTTTAACATATCGTCTTTTTGTGGTGTGCTACTACCACTCTTTACAGTCGTAGGTATGGATCGTTGTGAGGATTGGCATGCTTCTGATAACAAAATTCGTGAAACTCCGCGTGGTAGCCGGAAGAAGCTGAACGTGGACAGGTAGCTCACAGGCCGTCTCTCGACGGCCGTGCTGTGCCGTGGCCTTGAGAAGAACGGCATGGTCAGAGCAGGGCATGGGCGCGGCATGGGCATGGCATGGCATGGCAAGTGTGAATCAGACGCGGCCGCACTGTGTAAATCAAATGGGAAAGACACATTCTAATCCCTTAGCGGCACATCATGGCAGGGGAGCGGCACGGGAACGGCACGCTATGTGTGAATCGGCCTTTGTTTTGCCCATCCCCTGTAAATGTCAGATAAAAAATTTTATAACACAGTAATTCCTCCTCGACGATAGTTCCGCCCGATCGCGGTGAGGTTTGCATAACACTAAAGGCCGATTCACACATAGCATGCCGTGCCCATGCCGTGCCGCTAAGGGTTTAAAATGTGCCTTACCCATTTGATTCACACAGTGCGGCCGTGTCTGATTCACACTTGACATGCCATGCCCATGCCGCGCCCATGCCATGCTGACCATGCCGTTCTTCTCAAGGCCACGGCACAGCACAGCCGTCGAGAGACGGCCTGTGAGCTACCTGCCCGCGTTCGGCTTCTTCCGGCTACCACGCGGAGTTCCACGAAGATTGTTATCAGAAGCATACCAATCCTCC
>JGI20166J26741_11677362_pt1:0-10000 | contig 11009 bp, 9 predicted proteins | sample TergutCu122P5_FD_26741 | JGI IMG/M metagenome (IMG submission 26741) | reverse complement strand
GTGTTATATATTATAAGTTGACTTGGCGTTTCGGAGGAACATGCTGCCTCCATCTTCAGGGTTCAAAGAATTGTACCCAAGTCGATACCTGAAGTGCTCAGGGGATGTGGTGGTTCTGTGATTTGGACAGGCTGTGAAGTCTGAAATGTCAATGTTGCGCTGCAGCACTAAAACATATGATAAACCAAAGACTACGATTTGAGCAATCTGTGCCATGACAACCTGAAAACTTGGAACTACTTTTTTTCTTCTTTTCTCAAATTTTGATTCAGTGTCATAGAAGGTAAAATATCATTGTCCAAATGAACTTGTAAGTAAGACCCTGATGTAGATAGCAAGTTGGTATTAAAATGTCACTTACAGAAATAGGATTTCAAATTGTGGGCTGAATTCAGGGGGTCCACATTGTAGTCCAGTGGCTGAATGCCTTGACCAGCTGTCCAACTTAAGACACTCCACCATGGAACTAATCAGTCATTATGTTGACTGTAAGTGTTTGTGTCGTGTGTTGTCATTGTTACAGTATACACAAACATGGTAACTCATATTGAATAACTACTCGATGTAACAGTATATCATCTAGCAATCGCTAATTGCGCTCAAGAGAATCTGCAATTAAAATCTTGTTTCAGCTTTGTATAATTGTTTCCTTGGTGCCTTTCTTGTCCTGGCAGTAATTATGTTCTAATTACACTAACCTTTGTGTTTCCTGTGTTTTTTCTTCCTTTCTGTCTGTCTGTCCGTCTGTCTCTCTTCTTCACTTGCTCGCTTTATGGCTGCCCTCATAGATGCAGGCCTCTACAGTCCTTCCTCAACCGTGCACCTGGTTGGCCAGTCACACCTTTCACCACCAACGAACAAAAAACGGAAGAAATTGCCAAAGTAAGTATTTGTGCTTTGTGTTTGGTTGCAGTTGCTTTGATATGCTTTCTGTGGTAGCATTAGTAATGCACATCATGCTTATGATTCAGTTTCACTGCATCTAACATGTATGACTTCATATTCCATGGTGATGGGGTTGATTATCTTGTTTTTACCATTTATGAAGACAGCATTAAGAATATCTTTGTATAAATGTTATAGGAAATTTTAAATGCTTGTTTATCTACATAATTGTGATGCAAACCAATGCAGTGTGCACATAGGGAACTTCATATTCCTCATACAACAGTACGGTGAGTGTTAAGAAAATGATTCCTTTTGAAGTCATAACAACTTTTTGATGTTGTAAGCCATCACCGATTCAGATAAACAGCAATATAAAGAATTTTTTGTGGTCATGTACAGTGGATTGAGGTTGATGAAGGGTTCCTGGAGTCTACAATTTTCAGTGATGAATATATACTTCATGTGAGTGGAGAGTGAATGAAATTGCAGGATTTGGGGAGTGAGAATTTCAGGAATGCATGAAACATGTTAGGGGCAGCCCAGAGTTGAATATGTTTTGCACAGTGAGCATAAGAAAGTATATGTCCTTCTCTTTTCAATGAAAGGAAGATTACCCATGCTTTTCAGCATTGAACCTCTTGCATTCTCTTTTTATCATAGACAACTGTCAAAACCTACTTCAAGGTTGAGGACAACTGTGCTTGCTGCGACCACTGTTTGTCTATATTGAAGTCACTAACATAGCATCCGTGAAGACAAAAGACAGAGCATGTTATTCACAGATATATAAATAACTCAGTGTTGGCTAGAAAACATGTTGAAATGAAGAATGAAAGAATGATCTATACATACATAAATAATCTATTTGGTTGGACACAAGAGAGAACACTACATCTAGTGTTTATATAAGTGTTTTCATTGTTCTGTTCAGTATTGCACTATCCAGGTAAATATTTCTGTGTATATTTTCCAATTAAAGTGATTTATGAATGAACTGTCAGGTACAGTACATGGTAGTATGTGTCATACTAAACAGTTTTGAGAATGATTTGCATAAATGGGAAAATTGATGTCTTTTTGAACTAAAATTAATTATCTTTTGTACTGGGATAATATCCACACTCTCAGATCAGCTGAATAAGTACTCTGTTGGAATCAGAATTGTGTTCTTGGACAGTAGGCAAAAATCTTTTGTCATAATTGAATGAAATATTCAAATAACTTTTTTATACTAAAGGCAAATGTAGCAGTTATTCATACCCAAAATAGCAACTGATTATGTAATACTATTTAATTACTAGAATATGGTCTAAATTTAATATTCTCAAAAATAAATATAGTTAAATTTATAAATTAATGTTGCCCATTAGGTCTGCACAGAGCAATTACAGAGTATAAATATGACATTATTGTGATGATAAGTAGTGTGAGAGAATGGTCAATGTCATAAATTTAGATTCTGAGTGATGGTGGTATCAGAATCATACTCCTAGTAACAGTCTATTTCTTGAGATGTTACATTGAATCTGAGTGTTTTACTTTACTGGTGCTCAGAAAAAAAAGATCTTATTGTATCCAAGTACTTTAAAGCATTGTAACTTAGTCCAGGTTCCTTATACTCTTTACTTAGATTATCTTACTCGTATATTTGAAGCATTCCATTTTTTCTTTTTTTGTATTGTGAATTTTGATTTGACTGAAATTTCACTGGTTGCCACAGTTTAACATAGAAGTTACCTGATCTATCACTACACATTTTTCATGACAAGGTTTTGCCCAAATTGTTATATCCATGAGGTATTTCATCCGAAGTAATGCTTCAGTCTGTGTAGAATGTATGAGTTATGATCTTAATACCACAAAGTCTAAATTCTTTAAATATTTAATGTCTTAAAATATATATATATATATATAACTTTTTTTTTTTGTGAATTATAACATTTCATTAAAATATCATTAGTCATGCTTTTGCAACACTTTGTAGCCTATGGTCAGGGCTCTGAGAGGCAAATCCTCAATTTTAAAGAATATCAATGCAAGAAGAATGAGGTGAATGAAGAATGCTAGTCAGAGTATGGTGCTTATTTCATGTAATGTAGTGTAACATGTCTCATATTTCTTTACATCCACCTGCATTTCCAACATGTTGAAGCAATCTCATGTAGTATTTCCAAAGTCTTGGCTTTTCTCTTATCAGCCACTGCCTCTTCCCTTGCCTTCCCTTCCCTTCCCCTTGCCTGGACAGTGTCAATTCAGGGCTACTTGCTGGCATTTCTGTTTGTCCTTGAGGACTAAATCATTTTCCTGAATTCCATCATCCACCAACTGCCAGACTGGCATTGCATTGTGAGCTGCTGCCTTGTTTTGAATAAATATTGTTTTTTCATGTAATCTGCCACTCTAAGAATGTTAGCCACATTTCTTGACATCTGTAATTGATCATGTTGTCATATGCTTTGTGTTGCAATTTATGAGTCTTTGATTAAGTGGGACATGGGGGGCATGTCTCCTTCACTCTTGACACCACAATTTTGCTGCTAAATGTCATGCAATTTTGGCATATTCATGCACAGTCAGACTATTTTCTGTGTTGTTTCTCAAAAACTGGCAAGTGCTGGGATGTTCTGGCGGGCTAGTCTATGAGGCTGAGTAATTTCATGGGGGATGTAAGAGTAAGGGAGAAAAGTGACAATTTCAGATGAAAGGTTGAGTTATGTCACATGAATTATCATAAAATAACACACCATAATGTAAAAGCCTTTCAGTTTTCATATTGTTCTGCTGGTAGTTACTTTCCAAACATACACGACTGGTACTCTTCTCAAAGCAGTTTCATCAATGGGTGTTCTTCAGTGGTACTACATATATATATATATCTGATGCATAACTTCAACTCATCCCGTGTACAGTCCGTGGTTTCCAAGAATGCTTTTTATAACACTTGGAAGATTTGAGGCTTTCACAACAGAAATTATGAATATGAATTGATGTTTTCCATGATGCTATAGGAATATCAGTTTCTATGGTTCTAAAGGTTTAAGACAGCTGTCTGTTATCATTGCAAGACAATTCGTTTTCAACATTTTCTACTGACTGGGTGAAAAAAGATATGTGACATTAAAAAAAATTAAAAGTTAATTAATTATGGGGAGTGCTTGAATCAATTCAGTTCTGAATCTTTCTTCCCATCTCCCATTAAAAGATCAACTAACTGTAGGTTGTGTCGTAGCTGAGGCAGATCGTCCCTGGCCTGTTATCGAAGAGACCCCAAGTTCAATCCCACAACAGTCCACAATGGATTTGTGGTGGACAGAAGGCAGTGGGCCAAGTTTTCTCTGAGTATGTCACTGTCCCGTCATCTTTCCGCCAATGCTCCATACTTGTAGTTCATTCATTTAACATTGACATCACATAGTCCTAGCAATTGTCAGTGTAATTAGGTGATACACTTAAGAAAGTAACTGTATGGAGCAAGATCTTTCTTGGGAAGTTAATTACTCTGCCTGAATATTGTTCTGATGTCTGAGGGAAGGTCAGTAAATGGATGAGAAATGTGATACATGGGATGGAAGACAACTGTGCACAAAATTTTGTTAGGAATAATGTGAATAATGTTCATGAACCCAAGACAAGAGTTTCATATCCCCTGCTTGATCTCACAGATACAGACAGGGCTTGTTTAAGACTATTGCAGTCTATGTGGCTGCAGGGATGTACCATTTGGGGACTCTAGTATTATGTCATATCTGTTCTGTATGTAAATTGTTACATTTGTGTATTGTCAGTTCTGGAATACATGTAAGCAGTACCTGCAAAATTACTTTTGCATGAGGTGCAGATATGTTTTAAACTGGGCTGAATATAGGGTTGGTTCAATTAATACAAATTTTTGCCACTGTAAATTGACCCCAATATGATGTCAGTTGTTTTATGCTATCCCCAAGTTGGTAACTGACATAAAAATAGATTTTTATTACAATATATTTATGTATGTTTATGATAATCTTCATACCAACTCTTATATGCCCAGCCTGAATTATTCATCACTTATTGCAGACAAGTTGAAATCTAAATACTGTATGCATTTTACACAGCCACTAGGTTGTTGTGCATTTTACAAAACCAGCAGGCCCTAATGAAAGCAGCATATTTATCAGAGACATGGCATGTTTCAGCACCTTACACTGATATGTTTCTATCAACTTAAAAATCAGCATAGTCTCCATGTTAGTGCTGATGGTAAGAAAGGGTTTGTCATAGCCCTCATATTCACTAGTCTAATTCTGTGTTTAAATTATTTAGCATATATGGTTAACAAACTTTTGGAATGCTTTGGACATTGATTGTTATATACTGGGAGTTTGTGGTAGGATCTTCTTGCAGTCTGAGTGGAGTCAGATTGATGGATCCGTATGGATACTTAAGGAATAACTTCCAAGTATACTTGTGGATGGTTTGACACAATGGGATGTATATTGTATTGAAAATATGATAATGTTACAAGTTGAGTGCCAGCAGTAAATTACTGGAGTGTCCCAGGGATGTAATACTGGATATGCGGTTGTGCTCCAGATACCCTAGTTAATACAGGGAATTAGAGAGGTGCTGTATGGAAACTATACATCATAATAGAAGAGTACTGGGTGTGGTCATTTGAAGCTATTGGTCAAAACTTACATTATCATCATATATGAATTTTCTATACCCGTATGTTATAATGACATCAAAGCTCACAGCTATTCATCCGTTTTGATATTGACAAGGTATCAACAACGGCTTGTCCTGAAATGGGGGCTGATATCCTTTTAGGTCGGAGAGGTCAGCCAGCTCATGTAATCCCTTGCTTCCTTCTTTACATAAGACTCCTACAGGTTGTGGAGTTACAATGATTGTGGAAAATTTCAAGTGTATGTGTAATTGCAGTACACGAAGTCAGTCATATTCATATGTACAGTTGTCATATATGACTTGATATTCAGTGTTCAGTTTAAAGACCTGGTCAACACAAGTGATAACTTGTCTGGTTTGTATGCTTTGGGTATCCAGTACAGCTCTCTAAGCGTTTATCATTCCTTCCATACCATTACTGGAGGACAATAAAAAATGCTGTAAATTACCTTGTGTATGGATTTACAGTTCAATTATAATGATGACAAATTTTGTATGTTTCATGAACAGCATTCTTTTGTAACAGATATTTTGCAGAAAACAGTAGTTTTCTTTTCACAGTTGTTTTTAAGAATGGCTATCTGTCAAAGAATTCCTGCCATATAAACTTTACTTATAATATGATATTTTAGGTTCTCAGAATTGTGGCTGTAAAAATAACTGTCATCTGGCCTGTGACACGGTGTGATCTTATAGAAATTCAACAACTTTTCGGAAGTGCATGTTGAATTCATCTTTAGGCTAGAAGATATGCCCAGAAGCTGGACACAGCATGTTCTTATGACATTTTGGTAGGTTTATATCAGACTACACAGTGTTATGCCAAGAACACAGCAAAATTTCCTTTAGTATCTACATTATTTAGGTTTCCATTGTTATTTGGTGTAAGTGGGAAACAAGGTAGCATAGTTGGTATGGTTGTGGTCTGGACAAATGAGGAACTGCGGTGTGACTTCTGGCAGGGTTAAGAGATTTTCTCTCCTTCATAACGTCCAGACAGGTCCTGGAGTCCACTGAACCTCCTGCCCAGTGGATGTCAGTGATTTTTCCCCGGGAGTAAAGCGGCCAGGGCGTGAAATTGACTGCTGAACCTCTTCTAGTGCCATGGTTCAGAATAACTGGAACTGTCCGTATGATTTCACCTTATGCCTTCATGGTGCACAAAGAGACAAATTAACTTTTTTTGGTGTCATGACAAAATCACTTACAACAAATGAATTATGCGTGGACATAACTACATTTATATACACTTCATACAAGATATTTTGTATTCCATTAGTGTACATATAAAATTCATGTAAAGCTGCATGAAAAATCATATTAGTGTTAATGACACATTTATGGGGATTTCCATTTATTTACTGTTTATTTATTATGTGCGCCTATTAACTTTTTGTTTAATCCCTTTAATTATTATTAGTTTAGTTGAAGGATGCTGGAATTATTTAATTCTGGCTTTGTTGCAGACCTTGGAGGAGGCGTAAAACATGGCCAAATCAGTGGCGTCAACACAGAAGACGTTTCCGACAGTACTACCAGCAGCAGTATCAGCAACAACAGTAGACAATCTAGTAATCATGGCAGCTATAATCCCAATATTTTTAGTAACAGAAGAGCACAAAGCACAACCAGGCATACCACATGACCTCTGTTCGTGTGAACACTAAGATAGTGGAAGCTTTCCATGACCTTTGGACTGTCATTAACAGTGGTTTACATGTCATCATTACATTACTTCACACTCAGGTTATGAAATTAAAAACTACTTATTTATGTATTAGAACCTTTTTTTTCACATGCATTGTAAGTGAAGTTCAACATTTTTGGTGGTTACTGTTGAGTCTGTATCTCTTGAAGAGCGGACCCTGGCAAGTGGAATAGATTATGTCTTATTAGCCCTGCTGAAATTACAGGCTGAAAGCTCAGTGTTGTTTCCAAAAGCTTTGTTTACTTCATACATGCAGGTCTATCTATTGTAATTTTACTATATATCACCAATCTGGACATAGTAATGTATCCTCAATATTGAAACATCTTCCACTCGACTTAACGAACACTTGATAGATACTGGCCATATATAACTATGGTACAGTTGAGCTGCTGAGAGAAAAAGTGTAAGGTGTCACACATGCAACACCTTATAAACTGGTTTCAAGGAATTAATTTCATGCAATTGTAGTTTTACATGGCATGAAACAAATTGCTTGAAGCCATTTCTTTGGTGTGCATGCTGCCTAAGTCAACAAACTGATTTTAAAATATGTTAGGTTTGGCACAGACCTCTGTAAGAAGTTGCTACTCTTAAGTCTGCTTTTCTCAGGTTATATATATATATATATATAGCCTTTTTTAACTCTTAGAGTAAATGGTGAAAGTGTTTTTTAGAAATACTTCTCTTCCTTCAGTCCTTTTTGGACAGGTCCATTTGACTGACAGTTTCTTTGAACTAATTATACTTCAGTCTCTGAATTCCTGTTTTACATAGAAACCAACAGCCTATTTCAATTATGCTTCAGAATTCTTAATTTATTCTTCAGTTCTGGACAATACTGACTGTATAAATAAATCAAGATGCATATGTAACTAATTTCAACACTCACAATTTAGAACTAAATATTTGAGCATCATGTTGCATCTATTCATATATGTATATATATAGTTCAGTCAAATATGAGAGTATCCTATATGTATCTACATCACTGTGCATTTTGGTGTGTTTGTACAATTCTCAGATGAATGTGCAAAGTCACTTATTGCATTGCTTTAATTTCAAAACGTTATACATGTATAGTAGTATCTGGTGTGCATTATGTTTTTAAGTTAATGTAATGCAGTAAGTGACTTCACACTCACCTGAGGATTGTGTGACCAAACCAAAATTTGTAGTGGCATAGGGACATTCAGAAAGGATAATGTTGTATGTGACCGAAATGTATATAATTAATCATACTTTAGTCCTAGTTATAAAAAATGTGACTAGACAACTCCACCATCAGCATACATACTTTTGTAGGAATAGTGTTACTATGACAATGCAAAGAGTTCAGTGACAACATATTCAGACTGTAAGGATTAGTGAAGTGTTTCTTTTTTGCTTCGGTCAGGGACTGGTGGGAAGCAAACAGCTGTCTCTATTTAAATAATGGATATGTGATTCCTTGATTTTGGATATAACTACTTGCACAGGATGTGTTCACTTAGGGTTTTCTTTTATTACATGAATAGTAAGTCCAAAATCAAATGCATTTCATTTTCAGGCAGTTGATTTGTTGTGTCATTCTTTGTGCACATTTGAGCTGCATTCTCTAGTTGTAATGTGACTTTGAGGTTTCTATGGGCCATATTGCATTCTTTCTGCACTTTGTTTCAGCTAGTTTGTAAGTCAGAGGGAACAAATGTGGTGTTTTTTGAAGTGGATATGTTTCCAAGATCACAGTCACTTGGCACAAATTACTGACCTGACAAGTAGTATGTGCTCAGTAACACTGGTGTTATTTTTTTAATCACTTGCCATCTTCATTCCTTTACAATTCTAGATTTCTTCTGTTTTATGTATATGCTGTAATCAGAGGGTGCTCATAATGAAGACTGCCATAAGATTCAAGTCTTCTGGTATACAGTGGCATTACTTGTAATACATTTTCAAATTGGGGCCTTATAAAGCATGGTGTTCCACAAGGATAAATTTTGGGTCCTCTGTTCTTTCTTCTGTGTATAAATAATTTATCAATGACTGTTAACGGAAAATCTAAACCAATTTTATTTACTGATGATTCTGGTTGAATATTTACCAATTCTAATCTTAAAGATTTTAAAAAGATATAAAAATAGTATTTGGACATTTAAATAAATTGTTCAAACCCAATACACTACCACAAAATTTTGGTAAAACCCATTTTGTTCAATTTACAACTAAAAGCAGTCCTCAAATTGGTTTTGACATTAGTTAATTTATTCTGTTGTCTGTCTTATGACAGTTCCATAGCCTCTTCTAAAATGTTTTAGAAGTCAGTTCCTATGCAAGATGTGACCAATCCAGTCAGCCTTCCTTCTTTTTACTGTTTGTAGTACATTCCTGTCCTCCTCGACTCCTTCTAGTACTTCTTCATTTCTCACACAAATGGTCCAACTGATATGTGGAAATAAAGTGCCAACTAGATGCCACAGAAGTTTTTATTGCAGATCTTATTGCTTGCTCAACATGTTTCCCGGCACCACTATGCCCATCATCAGGAGCTCAAGAGTATTATACAGTGGTTGCTGCCTGTGGTATTTGGTGCTGTGGTTTTAAAGTTGTTGGTCTGGTGTGGAGCTGAGGGTTATGTGTCCGGTTTGCAGGATGCCATGCCCATCATCAGGAGCTCAAGAGTATTGTACAGTGGTTGCTGCCTGTGGTATTTCGTGCTGTGGTTTTCAAGTTGCTGGTCTGGTGTGGAGCTGAGGG
>JGI20166J26741_11677251_pt1 | contig 11010 bp, 7 predicted proteins | sample TergutCu122P5_FD_26741 | JGI IMG/M metagenome (IMG submission 26741) | reverse complement strand
GTGCCGCGCATCAAACACCTGGCCACCACAAAGTCCTGGTGGGACACGGTGGATAATCTCGATACTCTGATGGGAGCCATCGCGCTGGCTTACCCCGAGGTCAACACCACGCTTGTAGCCTGGAGCGAAGACGAAAACATCTGGCTGCGCCGCCTGGCCATCGACCATCAGCTGCAGCGTAAAGAACAAACCGACACTGATTTACTGCGGCAAATCATCGTCAGCAACCTCGACCAGCGGGAGTTTTTCATTACCAAGGCCATCGGCTGGGCCCTGCGCGATTACAGCAAAACTGACCCAAACTGGGTCGCCGCCTTTATCGCCGAATTCGGCGACCTCATGGCTCCACTCTCCATCCGTGAGGCCAGCAAATATCTAGCTAAGACTGACAGCGTCTAACATTGACTAACCGGGCCGGAAAAGTGTTAGATCAAGCAGATTTGGTCGCATCCTTGGCGGCGATGTAGCCAAAGACCATTGTGGAGCCGATAGTTGCGCCAGCGCCTGGGTAAGTCCTTCCCATGACCGCGGCCGAATTGTTGCCAATCGCGTAGAGCCCTTGGATGACTTGCAGATCTGGCGTCAGAACCCGGGCATATTCATCCGCCAAAAGTCCGCCCTTGGTAGAAAGGTCGCCCGGCCAAACATTCAGCGCGTAAAACGGGGGCTTGGCAATGGGTCCCAGATTGGGATTTGGTTGGGCCAGTTCCGCGTCGCTGTAGTAGCGGTCGTAGGCGGTGTTTCCCCTGTTGAAGTCCTCGTCGACACCCTGAACGCAAAAGCCATTGAAACGCTCGACGGTGGCCTCCAGATTATCGGCGTTGACGCCAATAGCTGCGGCGAGCTCTCGAATTGTGGGCGCCTGTTTCAGAAAACCTGATGTAAAGGCGGTCTTGGGCGTCAGTTTGGGCGGTGTCATTCCCAGCATATAGTTTTTGCGGTGTGTGGAGTCAATGATCATGTAGGCTGGGATGCAGGGCACCTTGGCATTGTGCTGATACTGCCAATGGCCGCAATCAACATAGGAGGCCGACTCATTCATAAATCGCTTACCCTCCGTATCCACAATGATGCTGAAGGGGTTGGAGCGCTCCCAGATCATGAATTGCGCCGATCCATTGGGATTGATCAGAGTTGGCCCCCACCAGGCGTCGTCCATAAGCGCAGTACCGGCACCGGCCTTGATGCCGATGTTGATGCCATCGCCCAGATCGCCCGGGCTGGCCGAGGTCCAATCGGTAGTGATGGGGCTGGGATGATACTTCTGACGCATTTCCAGGTTTTTGGCAAAACCGCCGGCAGCGAGGATGACCCCCTGGTCAGCGCCGATCCGCAGGGAGGTTCCCTGCTTGGACACTACTCCACCGACAATCCGTCCGTCCTCCTGGATGAGGTCGACCAAAGGACTCTCCAGCCAAATCTCAACGCCTTTTTGCAAGGCGACCTTCAGCAGCATAGCTATCAGGGCCACTCCCAGCCCCACATAGTTCCTACCGGCGAGCTTTCCGAGGATCAGTCGTTTACCAATAATCGTACCCAGGGTTTTCCGGCCGGATTTGGAGAAGGTTTTGGAAACGAGGGCCGCGTCCTTGGTGGTCATAGCCATAGGGAGCAGGCCTCTGATTTTCTTATGATATTCCTTGGGCAGCTCGTTAAGATTGTAGATGCCACCATCCAGGCAGCGGCCTTCGGCCAGACCGCCAAATTTGTCGGGATAGTAGTCCGGATAACCTTTAGCATAGTTGAAATTGATTCCGAGGCCGCGAAGGTAGTCGACCATTAGCGGTCCTTCTGTTAAAAAGGCCTCGCGCCGCTCATTTGAGCTGGCCGGGCCCACGTCACCAATGATTTCGTCCATATAGGCGCGGGCGTCTGCTTTGGAGTCATTCACTCCTGCTTCATGCATGTAAGCATTGTCAGGGATCCAGAGTCCGCCACCGCTCATGGACGAGCAGCCGCCCAGCAATTCGGTGCTCTCGATCAGGAGTACACTGGCGCCGGCGTCCGCGGCTTTGATGGCAGCAGTAAAACCACCTGCACCGGATCCCACTACCAATACGTTAATTTCCTTGTCAAAGTTGGTCATTTTAACGCACCCCACTCCCCATGATTCATTATCTGCTTATTGACGACTCACGGAAAAGCACCGCTAATCGCAATTCATTGACAAACTTAAACAAATGATATTATACGTTCGACCTGGCAAGTAGGAGTGAATAATGTATTGACGCAAGAAGAAGATATTTACGCCTCCTTGCGAGCCGGGATTTAGCTCAGAGCCGAAGTGGTTACTGCGCGTTAGATAATTGGTTAAATACGAGCGAAAAGGAGATGCGAAGTGGCCGAAGGTTGGTTTCCGGTAGTCGACGCAGAAACCTGTAGTGAATGTGGTAAGTGTGTCGATTTTTGTCAGCAGGGAGTCTTCGATAAAAGCAGCGCAAAACCGATCATGGTGCAGCCCCTGGGTTGCGTTGATACCTGTCATGGTTGCGGCAATCTTTGTCCAACCGGATCGATCACATATTACGGCGATACAACCGGCTGGAAACCACCGAACCGAACATTCGAAAATTGATAATTTGAAACTGAATAAGGCTGAGCTTGCAGATCTATCTGGATTGATGTAACTGGTTCGATTTTTTGCTTTCAACATCCGACAGAAAGAGCGGACTTGACAAAAAACCTGACAACTTTTCAAGCATCTTGTCTGGTTGCCGGCGCCGGGATTGGTGGCGGCGTTATGGCTGTACCATACCTGGCGCAAAGGACTGGGTTTCTTCCTGCGTTGGCTATTGCGGCCATTGCCTACGCAGTCACCCTTTTGCTTCACCTCATGGTGGCTGAACTCTCAATCCGCACTGATTTTTCCAGTGAACTGCTGAGTGTCTTTTCCAGGCATCTATTTCAGAACAAAAAACCGCTGCGAATTGGGTTTTACATCTTAATGACGGTAACGCTGATCTGCAATCTGGCGGCTTACATTGCCGGTGCCGGCGAAATTCTGTCTCAGATTGCCCAAATACCATTAATAGTTGGAAAGACAATATTTTTTCTGCTGGCGGCCACTGTGGTTTTTCTCGGCTTGAAAAAAATCGCTATAAATGAAGTGGTAAATCTATCCATCATGTTACTTTTTTTAGCGATAATGGCTGTGCTATCTATTAGCAATCCCGGGCATCTTACTTTATCAGAATCGTCTCTGGCCCCCATGCTGGCCGTATACGGCATGATCATGTTCAGCTTGTCGTCTCTGTTTGCCGTTCCGCAGGCGGCCTCCGGGTTGGCTCATTCCAAACGCCAGTTGATCACAGCGGTAGCCCTGGGCCTGCTGATCAATCTGATAGTCATTATTGTGATCACGGCCTGCGCGATGTACTCCTCACAACCAGTTACAGAAGTCGCCATCGTCGGCTGGGCCAAAGCGCTGGGGCCCATTGTTAATGTTTTAGGATCGCTGTTCATTTTTCTGGCCATGCTGGGCGCTTTCTGGTCGATATCCTTGCAGCTTTGCGACATGACCGGCGCATTTTTTAAAGTAGGGCATCGAATTTCGTGGCTGATCGGTACTTTACCGTGTTTTGTTGTAGCGCTGTTGCCAATGGCTGGATTTCTCCAGCTGATGCAAATCGCCGGCGGCGCGACGGCGGTAATCGTGGCGCTGATGGTAGTACCAGCTTATTTGAACTCAATCCGTGCGACAGCATCGACGGAAGTTCTGCTTGGAAAAATCGGTAAAAGCAAGTTGATGGCCTTTGCTATCATGTTTATGTACATCTTGATGGCGGTGGGATCGTTTTTATGAAAATTTCTGGCTAGTGGCCACTAACGTAGGTTTTGTGGCTATAAATTCAGAAAGCAGAGCGGTCCTGGCTTCGCACAACGGCAACGGATCTGAATCAATCTGAGAATTGCCGGCAAGCCCCACGGTATTTTGAGACTGGCTAAAAACGGTGATGAGGGAGAGGCGGATGAGAATCGCGTTTCTCGCTCCGGCAGGAGCGATGCATAGATTTAAGGGCAGCTTTGGAAAAGCACTGCATTACGCGCCGCTGACGCTGACTACTCTCGCGGCTCTGGTCCCGCCGGATATGCTAGCCGAAATGGTAATCTATGACGAAACCGCCGGGACCATACCATCCGATCTGGAAGCGGATCTAATCTGCATCACTTGCATAACGGGAACTGCCTCCCGCTGCTACGCTTATGCCGACTACTTTCGGCAACGGGGAATTACCGTGATAATCGGTGGCGTCCATCCCACGATGTTGCCGGAGGAAGCGGCCCAGCACGCGGATTGCGTGGTGACTGGATTTGCGGAGTTTACCTTTCCACAACTGCTGGCCGATTTTGCTGCAAACCAGCTGCAACCGCGCTATAACCAGGGATGTGACTTTACCATCGCTGGACGGCCTATTCCGCGAAGGGAGCTTTTGAATAAAAAACGTTACATCACGATGAATACTTTGGAAGCTGTACGAGGCTGTTCTCTGCCCTGTACTTTTTGCGCCTATCCAGCTGCTTTCGGTAAAACGGTATATAAGCGGCCTATCAATGAAGTGATTGCGGAAATCGAAGCGCTGGGCAGCAAGCTTATCCTGTTTCCGGATGTCAATTTAATTGCTGATCGCAACTACGCTATCGAGCTATTTACAGCTCTGATTCCCCTGAAAAAGTTTTGGCTGGGGCTCGCGACGTCCAATGTCGGTATTGACGATAAACTCATTGAGGTTTTCCACAAGAGCGGCTGCAAAGGACTGTTGATTGGCATGGAATCAATCAACCAGGAATCGCAGAGATTTGTTAGCAAAGGGATCAACCTCGCTAAGGATTATGTAGAATTAATGCAGCGCTTGCATCATGCTGGCATATTAGTCCAGGGCTGTTTTGCTTTCGGAGCCGACAACGAGGACGCCTCGGTTTTTGAGCGGACCGTGGAACTTGTTCAAAAAGCCCAGATCGACCTGCCGCGCTATTCGATTCTGACACCTTTTCCAACTACTCAGTATTACCGTCAGCTGGAAGCCGAAGGTCGAATCATCGAGCGGGATTGGGCCATGTATGACGTGGAACACTGTGTTTACAAGCCCGCCTTGATGACACCGGAGCAGCTGGAGGAGGGGATAACCTGGGCCTGGAACGAAACGTACAAACTGGGTAGTATTGCCCAGAGATTGGCCCCGTTTAGCCATGACGCTTGGTTGTCCATTCCGCTGAATTTTGCTTATCGCGACTACGCCGAAAAATTTCAACGGTTTGCTCGAGAGGTCATGTGCGATAACAGCGATGTTGGCGTAGTGGAATGAAAATTACTTTTATCCGCCCGAGCATGGCTGGAGAACAATCCTCCGACGCCTTGAAACCGATTGCGTTTTCTATTCTGAACGGTTTGACGCCACCAGATTTTGACGTTCAGTTTTTTGACGAGCACATTGAAACGCTACCGTCCACTATCGAGAGCGACGCTATCTGCTTCAGCGTGGACACTTTCTCCGCCAAACGTGCCTACGCCCTGGCCGAGGGTTTTCGGCAGAAAAACAACCATGTCCAGATCATCATGGGCGGCTTTCATCCCAGTGCCTGTCCGGACGAAGCCGAGCAATATGCCGACAGCGTGGTGGTCGGTGACGCCGAACCGGTCTGGGAGCAGGTGATGGCGGACTTGCAAAACGGAATGCTACAGCGCCGATATACTTCGTCAAACTCCACCATGCTACCGTTTGTCAGGATGAATCCGACGGTTTTTAATGGTAAAAACTACGCTAGGATTGGCGTAGTGCAATGGAAACGCGGCTGTGTAGGTCACTGTGATTTTTGTTCCATCTTTTCCTTTTATCAATCTCGCGTAACTGAACGAGATATTGATGATGTTATCGCCGAGATCCGGAGTATGAGAGAAAAAATCTTCTTTATCGCCGATGACAATCTGCTACATGATAAAACGAAGTTAAAAGAATTTCTGGAAAAACTGGTTCCTCTGAAAAAGAAATGGGCTTGCCAGATTAGTATTAACGTGGCCAGTGACAATGAGTTGGTAAAGCTGATGGCTCGTAGCGGTTGCGTGATGATGATCATCGGCTTCGAGAGTTTAAACGCCGACAATCTGCGTAAAATCGGAAAAAAGCCGACAGATTATGCCGCTGCCATTTCTAAAATATACGCCCAGGGTATCATGATTTACGGCACTTTCATTTTTGGCTATCCGGAGGACACTCTGGGAAGCTTCGATCAAATCTATGAATTTGCCATGCGTTGGAAATTTGCCATAACCAATTTCAATCCGCTGATGGCCATGCCGGGGACTGCTTTATATGATGAGCTGATGACGCAGGGCAAGCTGATTGATAAGAGGTGGTGGCTTTCGGCAGATTTTAACTATGGGGACGCCATGCATCGTCCGGAAAACTTTACGGCGGCAGAACTAGCTGAAAACTGCAAACGACTGCGCTACCGCTTCTATTCCGTGAGCGGTACATTGCGTAGGTACTTCAGCGTCGTAAACCTGCGGCACATGCCACTGTTTTTGCTGCTCAACCTGGTCTCTGCCCTGGAAATCCATAAAAAGCAAAGACGCACTCTGGGTGGGGAGATGCGATGAGAATCACCTTAATCAAACCGACCATTGGCACAAAAAGTAACAGACTCTACATAGACGAGGGCCGCATGGAACCTTTGCAGCTGGGCGTTATAGCAGCGCTTGTCCCGGCGGATTGCGAAGTCCGCTTATATGATGATCGGATGGAGGCGATTCCTTATGACGAGTCTACTGACGCGGTGCTGCTTACCGTCGAAACATTTACGGCCAAACGGGCCTATGAAATTGCCGAGGAGTACCGGTCGCGCCAAGTTCCCGTCATCATGGGCGGCATGCATGTTCGACTGGCTACGGAAGAAGTTATGGAGCACTGTGACAGTGCCGTCTCGGGGGACGCCGAGAACATCCTGCCGCTACTGCTGGACGACTTGCGAAGGGGGGCGTTGCAGAGGCTCTATGAATGCGGCATAGCCGACCCGCCGCAAAGTGCCTGTCTGACTCGGCGGGATATTTTTGAGAAGAAAGGCTATTTGCCCATTACGTTGATGCAGTTCAGCCGGGGCTGCGTACATGGCTGCCGCTATTGTGCCAGCAGTGTGTACTTTGACAAAAAGCATTATTGTCGGGTGATTGACGAAGTTGTCGCTGAAATCCAAGCGCAGAAACGCAAGCTGATATTCTTTGTGGATGACAATATCGTCGCTGACAAAGAGCAGGCCAAAGCCCTGTTTCGGGCGCTGATACCACTAAAGATTAACTGGGTCAGCCAGGGTACCATCAATATGGTTTATGACGACGAATTGATGAAATTGATTGTGCAGAGCGGCGGTCTGGGCTTTGTGATTGGCTTTGAGAGCATCAACGCCGACAGCATTGACCTGATAAATAAAGGCGTCAATAAAGAACAGGGCTTTGACCGCTATCAGAAAGAAATTCAGATTTTACGAAAATGGGGGCTGCAGACCTGGGCCGCTTTTACCGTTGGTCATGATACCGATACAGTGGACAGCATCAAACAGACGGTGCAGTGGGCGCTGAAAAATAAGTTCACTTTCGCGGCTTTTAACCTGCTGATGCCCTATCCTAAAACACCGCTTTACGAACAGCTGCAGGCGGAACGTCGGTTGTTATACGACGGCAGATGGTGGCTACATGACGAATACCGCTTTAACTATGCCGCTTTTGAACCCAAGCTAATGACGCCGCAGGAACTGACCGAAGTCTCTTTTTATTGCCGGAAAAAGTTCAACAATCCGCTCTCCATCGTTTACCGAGTGTTGGAACCCCGCACCAATCTACGGACGTTCAAGAAATTTATTACCTACTGGCTGTATAATCCGCTGTTTCGCCGGGAGGTGCATAAAAAACAGGGGATGAAATTCGGATTGAAACATTTCAGAACTTAATCAGGGAAAGCGCATGAAAATACTATTGCTCCTGCCGTGGGAAAAAGAATATAGAGCTTACCGGGACAAGTTCTCCAATCAGCTGACTTATCCGCCGCTCACGCTGGTGGCTCTGGCGGCTTTGATACCCAACGACCTGGGCGTCGAGATTGATGTCTGCGATGAGATGTTGCAGCAGTTTTCCTATGACAAACCTTACGACATTGTGGCCATCAGTTTTGTCACCCCCAGCAGCCGGCGAGCCTATCAAATCGCGGGTGAATTTAGAAAAAGGGGAGTTTATGTGGTGTTTGGCGGTTACCATACAACCTTTATGCCAGAGGAGGCTACCCAGTACGCTGACACCATCATCATCGGCGCCGCGGAAAAATCATTTCCCAAATTTCTGCGGGATTTTGTAGCTGGCCAGCCGCAGCCCCGCTACGAACTACCCTGTACCGGTCCCGAGGATTATCCGGTTCCCCGCCGCGATCTTCTGCCCAGGCGCGGCTATTTAAATGTGCCCTGCGTAGTGGCCAAACGCGGTTGTCCCAACCACTGCGAATTCTGCGCGATCAGCGCCATGAATCCGCCTGGTCCCCGGCCAGTCGCGGCCGTGCTTGATGAAATCCGAGGGCTTCAGACCAAGCGTCTGGTATTTTTTGACCCGAATTTTTTCAGTGATAAGCAATATGCCCTGGAGTTGATGGATGGACTGGAGGACCTGGCTGTTCGTTGGGTCTGCAACGCGATGGTGACGACAGCCCTTGATGAGGAACTGGTTCACGCTGCTCAAAAAAGTGGCTGTGCCGGTGTTTTATTTGGGCTGGAATCGCTTTGTCGAGACTCTTTGGCCAGTGCCAATAAGAAATTTAACGATCCGCAGAATTTCAAGCAGGCCATCGATGTCATGCACGAGCACCGGATCAGCGTAAATGGTTGTTTTATTCTGGGATTTGACGCGGACACCCGAGAAAACCTGCTATCGCTGCCGGAACAAGTGGCATTTTTAGGTGTGAATCTGGTCAGATACGCCATTCTTACGCCCGTACCCGGATCCCAGCTCTATCGGCGTCTGGCCAGCGAAGGTCGTATCCTTACCACTGACTGGACAAAGTACACACAGAATAAAGCCGTCTTTCAGCCGATGAATATGTCTGCCCCCGAATTGGAAGAAATATATGCCAAGGTTTGGAAAGATTCTTATAAGTTGCGCAAAATCTGGAATCGAGTCAAAAAAGCTCCGTCGCTAGAGGAGAAAATCTTACTGATTGGTACGAATTTAGGCTTCAAATATGTAGGCAGCAGCATTGAGAAGGAGTAACCAGGCGTGAAGATAACTTTTATTCTGCCCGCCATTGGCAAAAAACCAGGCAAAAAATACATCGGAACCTGGAAAATGGAACCGCTGACCATCGCCATGCTCAAGGCGCTGACACCGTCCAGTGTGGAAACCGAGTTTTTTGACGATCGCATCGAATTGATTGACTACGATACCAAAACAGACATCGTCGCGATAACGTTGGAAACCTACACCGCGCTCCGGGGGTACGATATCGCCGCAAAGTTCAAAGCCAAAGGCAAAACGATCATTTTCGGTGGTTATCATGCCACGCTTTGTCCGGACGAGGCGGCCGAATACGGCGACTGCGTGATAACGGGAAACGCCGAAACTGTCTGGATCGCAATGCTGGCGGATTATGAAAAAGGCGCTTTGCAGCCGCGCTACAACGGAAAATCGGGATATAGTTTGCTGCATCCCGACCGCAGTATTTACGCCGATAAAAAATATCTGCCGATAACCCTGGTGGAGACTGGCCGGGGATGCCATCACCACTGCGAATTCTGCGCGATATCGGCGTATTATTCTTGCGATTATATTCCGCGTCCCCACCAGGATATTATCGATGAGCTGCAATCTTCAAAGCACAAGTATCATTTCTTAGTCGATGACAATTTGACCGCCAATCGTGAACACGCCTTGGGTTTATTTAAAAAAATGAAGCCGCTGCAAATCAAGTGGGCAGGGCAGGGAACCCTGGCGATCGCCAAAGACCAGGAGCTGTTGAAAGCGATGAAAGAAAGCGGCTGCGAATTGATTTTAATTGGCTTTGAATCATTGAACCAGCAGAGCCTCTACCAGATGAATAAATCCTGGGAAGCCGCCCTGGGCGAACGAGACGAGCTGGTAGAAAATATCCACCGGGCCGGTATCAGCATTTATGCTACTTTTGTCTTTGGATTTGACGGCGATGACGAGCAAAGTTTCGCTGAGGCGCTGCTATTTTCCAGAAAGCATCGGTTTTACACAGCGGCTTTCAATCATCTGCTGCCGTTTCCAGGCACTGATACCTACCAGCGCCTGAAAGAAGAAAATCGGCTGCTATATGATAAATGGTGGCTGGAAAGCGATTATTGCTATGGTGAGTTAGCGTTTAAACCAGCCAATATGACAGCTGAGCTGTTGAGCCAGCGCTGCCGTGATGCCCGTCGGTCTTTTGCAAAACTTCCGTCTGTGATCAGCCGCGGCTTCGAGGCCATCAAAAGGAACAGCCCGACTATTTGGTGGTTGTTTTGGGCCATGAATTTGCGCTTAGGCGAAGAAATCGACCAAAAAATGCATGTTCCATTGGGAAGGCATTTAGATGAAAAGCCTAAATAGAAATTGGGAGCTGGCCATTGCCCAACCGGCCGATGCGGACGGCATGCAAAAGGTTTTTGAAGACGGGGAATTCCAAGGCAGCATTTCAGTTAAATTCAGCCGGTCGCCGGATCCCTTTCAATCTTTTCAAAACGACGGTGAGCATATTGTGTTTCCGATTGTTCGAGATTGCAAAACCCAGGAAATACTAGGTGTCGGTGGTTGCGTAATCAGACCAGGATATGTGAACGGAAAATTGCAGAATACTGCATACTTAACCGGCCTGAAAATTATGCAAAAGCATCAAAAAAGTATCAACTGTATTATCCCAGCGTATAAATTACTCAGGGAGCAGACAGTTGCATACAATCCGTTTTACTATACGACTATTCTCAAGAGTAATGAAATGGCTATCAAGCTGCTGGAAAAGCGCCGTAAGAGTATGCCGCCCT
>JGI20166J26741_11677140_pt1 | contig 11012 bp, 4 predicted proteins | sample TergutCu122P5_FD_26741 | JGI IMG/M metagenome (IMG submission 26741) | reverse complement strand
AGGGGAAGTAAAGCCGTCGGTCCCATGTCGTAGATTTGCGGCATGTAAAAGATCCCTAAATGGCGTGGAAGTCGTCATTTCGGCAAAATTACTGGACAACTTTCTCGCCCACAGTTCCCACTTCCGCCGCTGGGGATCTCTCACATCGTGGCGGACGTGGAGGCACCTGGTGACGAAAGTGGGAACGTCTAAACGCGGGGAAAAGCAATGGCAAACTACCCCTAAGAACTTGCCCAGGATGCAGCGTACCAGAGCCATACCAGTCGCCTGACAGAGCTCTGGTCTCTGCCCAGACCGGCCCAAAGGCTGAATACCTATAATAAAAAATAATAAAATAATAAGCCAGTTGATTCGATATATATGGCGTATTGCTTCGGATAGCATAAAGTTCTTCAGATTTCGCAAGTCTGTTTCTGGTTTTATAAACTTTTGTTAATGACCAACTCCTCAGTGAACTAGCCCGCTTTACCGCTCTAACCTTTCCAGTATCTACAAGGTCATACTTTCTACACATTCACATCACTCTTCTTACACTTTTATACTTTTTCCCTCTTTTACCATTATTTAAAAAGTTTCAATTTTTTCAGAAATCATAATAAAGATCTAAATTTCGGCAGTGCCATATCCTACATATTTCGCAGTCCCGTAATGATAAAAATAGTGTTAGTTTAAACATAATGTTTATCTACATGTTCCACTTTCTCACACGCATTTAAGACTAGATATTTCACAATTATAAGTCAAGGGATTCCTACTTTGAGCTGAAACATTTGGGTTCTCCTAATATTGCACACGTGTGCGCAACAATTTTTCGTATTTTAGGTGACGTTTAATCACTGACCCGTAGTAATGAATATGTTTGCAGCCTTACCAATATATATCCTGTAATTACAAAATTAATTGTAGGATCATGTTAAGGTCAGGAAACGTTGCCTTCGACTTTGATTGTAAGAATGGGGATTATGATAATAAACCAAACCGCATTATTAAATGTGTTGATTCATAAAATTTTTCACTCCTGCCTCGCATAAATTATGAAAAGTTATATTAATGACCAATACTACAATTTTTTAATTGAAACATTGCAAGTTCTCTTATTGATTTTATTTACTTTAGGAGTCAATATCAGTGGCGGAATAGTAAAATAAATGCACGGTTCTGTTCCAATGCTTCGATCAGCTGCACTCAGTACCGGTATGCAGGTTCCTGTGATGAACTTCACGTTGGCATAGCCAAGACAAATATTACTGCTTCACTGTGGAAAATAGGAAGGGTGGCAATATTGACAGGATAAAGTTGTGAAGAAAACTAAATTATTTATTTTTTCCTGTCCAACCCTTTTACTTCAGAAAGTCAATCAGATTCAGGTAGTCTGTTGAAAAAATACTGAATATTCGGGACAAATTTTATGTTGAAATTTTACAAGTTTATGACTTCCACGCTTAACCATTCTAAGAAAAGATAGACAATTTGTGTACGGCGTAACATTCTGGCGTGTGCGGGAAATATTTCACATCTTCGGCTAACAACATAATTGATACCACTTCTATTGCAAACAGAGATTTCTTGCTTATTACTATCGTCGTTTAAATGAAATGCACAAGGTTTTAAAAATTCCCCGAAATATTTTCCAATTTTAAACACATTACTTCTTTCGAAATATTTTCATAAATCTCCCATACATAATTCAATATAATCTGTTCAGTAAGAGACGTGCTGGTGTATGCGAACAGACGGACGGACATGAAGGAACTTGGCTTTTATTCCCACTGTGGCAAGGCACATAAAATCTCATTTAGCAGCCGATGTAATTTTATAAGGCAAGACTCTGTTGGCGATTTTGCATTATTATAAATACGTAAAAAAGTTCATGAAATCCCTGTACTGGCCTAGAGGTTACCAAGATTTTGAGGCTACCAGATTTCATGACAATCGGCACATGAAAATGGTATGTTTGTCAGCCATACGCAACGCAGCATTTATCGCCCAGGAGAAATCCTTGTTATTCAGTTTCTTTACAGGGTGTGTCGACCCCCGCGACATAATTTGACCGGAAGGATTATGTCAATAAATATTTCCAATGACACCATCGGGAATCGAACCCGCGACCTTCGTGCTTACAGCGCATTGCTTCAACAAATTGAAGTGAAAAATATTTAAACACAGAAAATTTTAACGTGGAGTACTGATAAATCATAAATTGCAGGAACAAACAAACAAACACTTCATATTCACACTTATAAAATTCTCCTCTCTAATAGTGCCCTGTAAATTCTTCGCTACAGAAAACTATTGATTCTCCGCCTTGTGCCTTTTAACGGCGCTTTGTCTAGGAAATGATTAATTGCTATTACACAACGAGCAAGTACTGCTGCAATACTTTCTCAGAGTGACGAAATCCATGTATGTGTGAGTGATAAAAATAATGATGTCATACCCAGATTTCCTATCAGCAAGCTAGACACACATTTTCACTACATGATAGACAAGTTGAAATATCTTACTTGCTACGGTCCAGAAGTCGGATTGTCGCACGGGGTGCAAAGGTACGTTTGTACAGCCCCACATTTTGATAAGAAACCTAGGGAAAGCTGCGCTCCTCCTTCAGCACTAAGACACAGAATAACTGTTAAGATTTATGCATAGTGTGCTGTTGTTTGGAAAGTCAACGGTTATTTATCGCTTTGTTATTCAAAAACAGTAATCTTACCAAACACATCGTTACGTGTACAGTATCGTAAAGGTTATGACGCTTACTGTAACACACATTTTCATATTTACTAAATTACGCTGAAGTAACAAATTTTACGTCATATTTCAATTCGCACGTCGTTACTGAAAGTGAAGTAGCATAGCGACTGCTGGAGGTGTCACGGCCTTCAGTGTAACTATGGAAGCCCACATCAGGGTAGCAAGAAGCATCCAAGAAAACAATATTGGTACATTCAACACAACACCTGATGTCACAATTAAATTTGTGTTGGATCGATTTGAATAAGGGACTTCGACACTTGTACATAATTACATGAACGTAATTGCGTCACTTGGAGCAAGTTCACATTTTGAATTCAAATTGTGAAACAAATATTAAAATAATATCTTGCATGTCTAACTTTGTACTATTTGAACTTTGTTCCCTCCTTAGCCACAGAACATTTCCTTAGTTACATAAATTTCTGTTTCCCTCTTTTAATGTGAAAGAAGAAATTCTGTTTGAATTTTGAAATCCTCAAACAATAAACAATGCTTATTGAGTTTATGTTCTTTAGGATGCAATATACGCAGCGGAACAGCAAAATGTATGGACGGATCAGTTAAAATGTTTGTTCTGCTACATTATGCGGAGTAGAAAATTTACTCACTTAATTCTGTGTATTTCTTCGGCGCGTTTTTCCAATCTTTCGCAAATTTGATAATGGCAAGTTTTTTTTTCGCAAAGGTAAAACTGCAAGCAATCAGTACTAATATGCATCTTTCTGTGTACAACAACGCTTGGACATAAATGTCCTCAACGGTTAATATTTGATTGCTGCACTTTGCAAATTTAGCAACATTGACTGGATGTTCGGTAAAGCGTCCATTCAGTAGAGAGTTCGCGTTAATATTTTACACCTTCGACTATCGTAACAACCTAATAACACGCGATTTCAGGGTTCCGCCACAATGTGATTAAGGACGTTATTCTTCTGGGATGTTTCGCAAACTTAATTGACAGTTCGTTACCGAAGTTTCTGGACAGCTTCTCGGTCGCATCTTCTTCTTGGAATGTTACGCCATTGAAGATGGGAACTACAGGCTGCACAGAAATGTTTGAAACTATCAATTAATACAGCGGAGTATTTCAGAAGATCCGCTTCTATCGAACAGCCTTTATGACGATTTAACATCGAAGTACTTCATGTAAAATTCTGAGGGGTCTAACGAAGTCACCAAACAAAGTGTCACTTGCATTACTGATAAAGCAACGGGCCGTGTCTATCATATGGACTGACAGTAAAAATTTTAGCTTAAGTCTCTGTTATTGGATGATGTAATATCTGTTAAACACCAGTAATTATATTTGGAACTACAAACTATAGAGTCAATCTTTTTTTTACGTTCCACACGTCGTATCTATCATACCTCAACTAATGCCACTAACAAATTGACACATTTCAAAAGAGTACCATATCACAAATAACACACGTTACAGCCATATTAGTGTCCAGTCCTGATAACTGTTTGTCAACAAATCGAAGTTGCTGAAGGCGGAACTTATTACGGCGTTTCACAATGCCACTAAATAGGGTGTTGATGTGTCTTCTAGCAGGTTATACAACACTGTTAATGTGTCTCCTTCATAAGCTTATTCTACTGCCACCTGCACAGTTTTCGTGCTGTCAGCTGTTAATTACCAAACTGTCTGTAACGATTTAAGTCTCGGCTCTGTACAAACCAACAATTGTTTCTATCGACATCATAACACAGCGGATGTAAGAACTTCTCAACTTATTGCACGACTGCTTACAGCAAATTTAGTTCTGTTAGTCTTTAAGCCACTGAAATTTTATGCCTTCGAAAACAACCTCCTTATGTGATCGGTCGCTGTTCTCTCAGATCAGGTCAGTAATTTTATTCTTCCCGCACATCAACCTGTAGAACTGTTACACACAGTGTACAGTGGCAGGTTGTGAACTGAATGGAAATAGAAATGTAAATGTACGACGTCTGCTACTTTGCTCATTTAATACAGTTTGTGCAGACGCTGCATTAAGTGTATTCTCTGATCTGAAATGTGGGTTACAGATTCAAAAGTACTTCCCGAATTTAACAAATGAAACGTAAATATAAGCACAGATAATAAAAACCGACAAGATAAAGAGTGTTCAATTTTTACGGCAAATACAAAAATAAAGAATAACAGACGAAATTAATTATTTTACTTTTCTAATCACAACCTATTACAACGTAACATTTTACAGACATTCAGACCCGTACCTGCCCAGGAATGCGGTTCGGAATGGTAATATGTGTTCGCAGCTCTTTGCACATATCATGGTAGAGTGTGGCCTTCCAAATGGAGCCCATAGTTACAAGCGTCGTTTCTACTCACCGAACAACAGTAATTACGTCCCTAACAGTTTAGCCGCGCTTCTCCATTGCACTTCACAAACTGAACTGGGTACAGTCGATGTCATGATACTTCATGTGTCTCTCGTATCATATAACGATATATATATAAATATATATATATAAATATATATATATATACTTCCTATTTATCCTCAAAACGTACAAGGCCGTCCTGCATTTAAAATGTCCTTTATAGTAATGGCCAAACAACAACAGATGCAGGTCAAAAGCTCCAGCATGCTAGATTTCTGCCTCAGTTGCTTCAGACTGATGCCGTAAGTGGCATTGGGTAGATCCTGCTCAAAGACTCAAAACTCCTGTAAGACATTAAAATAGTTTCAAATGTGCCAGTGCATAATTTGCATACCTCAAATCAAGCAAATTTTAATGTACTGATAAACTACTTTCTGCAGAAATCTTTCAAACTCTACCACATATTCTGCGCATCCCGTCGTTCTGAATCCTCGATGCCTTCCCTTAGGCCTTCTTAAATATTAAGCTTTCGAAGGCATTATTTGACACTGACACGTACGCTGTATCAAAAAATTCTCTTTTACCAAACAAAATCCAAATTCTTGTAGGAGTTTTGGGCCGAGTGGTGAGACAGAAATATTGTTCATTATTAGAAAAGCAACAGTTTCTCTCCCAATACCAGAAAACGATCTTTTAATTACTGGCAGAAAATGGGTTAAATCAACATGTGAAAATATCTTGGGCAATTAAGCAGCCTACGTCTGCATCATACGAAAAATTCCTAATTGTTACAAGTTTACTTGTATCAAACTCGTGTTTTCTAAGGCGCCTCCAAACACTACTATCATGCTTGAGTTTTCAACACAAATTCCACATTATTCATATCTAACAGACATTAACATTATCAATTCTAATAGAAGAATAAGTTTCATAGGAAAGTCATAAAATATAGAAAAAAAGATAGGGTGTCTGAGAGCATGTATTTTTCTGCTAGGGAGAAATTGTCGCGTGATAATTATCATGAATGATCAGTATGATAAATGATCACATTTAGAATTAAATGATATATTAGAAGAATAACAGTAATATCTATTAAGAATTATATACATTAATTATATTACCCGGCTGTATTATTTTACTTTTCCAGCAATTTCCAATTCACATAGTGTATATAAATTGACAATTAAAACTAACGTCTTATTCAGAAAAAATTCTACACACTGTGTATTAATTAGTGGCACCAGTTATTATTTCCAACTCTCTTGGAAGTTTTCAAATATCATTGCTCATGCACTGTACCATGGTTGCTCTCAATTATCCAGAAGAAAATTAACGATTATACAATACCAAATTTGGTGTCTTATTATAAATGAACTTTAAGAATGTATTGATCTCTCTTTCGCCATAATAAGTAGGACCATTGTTTTCAGGTGCTCAGTGTCATGCAGAATCTCCTGTCACTCAGAGATATACTGAGCAGTGAGAACGTGACAACTTCTAAAAAACGTGAATTATTCGATGTTTCGAAGAGTATTTCAATTGTGTGCTACTTCTCGTTGTGGTACATTATTTCAACATGAGTAGAAAAGAAATCAAACTAAAGGGACTGTCGGAAAGTCGTTTCGGTTCGATGATTTTCCTCTTCAGAATGGCGGGAATTCCGTTTAAGAGGAATAAAGTATCGACTATTTACGCTATCTATATGATAACATTTATTGTACGTGTATGTGCCACTACAACATATCTAGGCATGTTCATCGATGTGTACGTACACAGGGAAGGTTTGGGACTCGCCATGACAACAATGCGTGTGTTGATTTCGTGCAAGAATGTTATGTGGATATTTTCAAACTGCAGGTAAGTAGCAACACTGGCTGTCATTTCTGCGGTATCATAAATGTGATGAAAAATTTTTCAAAATATATTACAGAAGTTTTGACTCGAACAGAAAGACATCTAATCCACATATCAGCTACTTATTTTTAAACAAATTGTACCATATAATAAAAGGCGTGATGGTGTCACGTATAAAATGTAGAATACACACACAAACAAACACACACATATTTTATGTTTGACATGTCGTTCAAGAAATTCTGAAGAAAGAAGTTAATGTAGAATATACACTAGAGATTAAACTGTAAAATTAACATGCAATTGATTATAACTCGTTACCTTTTCTAATAAGAAAATGACGTCCCGGAACAGAACACGTGTATTGTTCAAATGCTAAATTTTGATTTTCATGGAAAATTTTCTTGAACATTGATGGATACTGCAATATTAATGGCCTCCAATCCAGACAAAAAATATAATATCTTGTTTACAGAATTTTGTTTTTAATGAATTTCTTTGCTGTCAATCTCAAACGCAGACCCAAAACTTATTGCTGTTCTTTAAATGCTTTTCCACATTTAAAGAACCCTGAGCTAACGGTTTGGTTCCTTTGTCTCAGATTGCGACAACGCAGTATTGAACGTGCGATGGACCTAACAGACAGCTTCACGTGAGAAGATCTGACGAACAGAGACGCTGAAACTGGACAGTTGACAGCGGCAGGATGGATGCCGCTTATTAGTAAATACACTGGACGTGCAGCTATTGCTTTCTTAAAATTTCGTATTGTCCAGTCAACAATACGCATCGTAACAAAACACGAAACAATGCTAATTGCGTGCTATCCTTTCTACTGGACTGTTTCACCGTTCTGTGAAATGGTTAACATTTCACAGGTAACAATTCCTAAGACAGAATTCTCATATATCTGTTTTTATAATATTCTTCATTAACAGATTTATTTAATTCCCACTTCTTTTATCTTTCTTTCGTTCTGTCCCCTTCCCTTCCTTATTTATCTACAATACTGTCCAAATACAGAGCGTTTGTCTGTTGGCTGAAAAAGAGAGAATGAAAAAAAAAATCAATTAAGCCGCCTTGGTCTAACCGTGGCACTGAGCCGGAATGTAACTACAGAACTCGGAGAAAGACGGAAAAATTCGTTATATCCGGTGTATCGGCCGGCACCAAATAAATACAAGTCCGTAGCGGTACAGCAGTACAAGTTGCTCAGATTAACCGTCGGTTCATAACGTGATCTAACGTTGTGTCTTATTTAGCAAGGATAATTGCTAATGATAACTCAATTCAGATATCGGTGAAACAGATCAGGATATACATCAAGGTCAAACGTAAGATGCATGATAATCTCGACCACAAAGAACACAACATCCATTTTCTTCAGCCTCATAGTTTCTTTGTAACTCTTTCACAAATTTTAACATCCCCACCACGCCCCCCCCCCCTCAACCGCCACTCTTCTACATCGAGCCACACGCACACCGACACATGTGAAAAAACAGGACCGTGAGTTGTATTGCAAGTAATATATCTGCAGTACAGTAGTTTATTTTGATTTACTAAATTCAACTGTTAACAAATATCATGTACTTGATATTATTTTACGTTCAGCGCGTCAATAATATTTGTTTCATTTTCTTTCTGTGGCTCTTAGATCAGTATTCTGTTCACGGTCTCTCCTTTAACGGAGCTCCCAGATACACTCAGACAAACTAACCTCGATAGGACTCCTCCAGACGAGGGACCAGACGATGACACCTCTACCTGACAACACACAACAGTCACCAGAGACAGACAACCAAACCCTCGGTGGGATTCGAAACTCCACTCCCGTAAAGCGAACGGAGGCAAACCCACGCCTTAAACGGTTCGGCCACAGGGATCGGCTTCTTAGTTATATACTCATTTTAATCTGGCGATTTGCAGCATATAGCAGTTACAGGAGCAACATAATAATGCACAAGACAGTGACAACAATTTAGCAATTTTCATATTTACATCAGATTACAGAAAAACAAGTTTATGTTCCATACACTATGTCCTGTAACAGGAGATATGTTGTGTGTTTTATATTAGACAAATCGCTGCTCCCAGTAATCTAATTCCTAGACATGTCTCCATTTTCGTATATCCAGCGTCGTATCTGTGCTTTATATTAATGTATATACAAGGCAATACCAGATTTTCCACCCATGAATGTAGTGTGAGAGTATTCAGATAAAGAAAGAAGTTATTTATTTCAGAATTCCTTAATGTTTTATTTAACGTAAATTTATGTTATTAAAACTCACTTATTTACAGTGTTTAGCATCATTGGTAGCAGCGGGTGTTGTATGTGGTTACAGGTCTCTGGTTACCACCCTGATCGCTGTGGCCTGTAGTCAGTTCGATAAGCTAAAGGTGACCAACGAACTTCTTCCTCTCTACTTGTGTCGTGTTAATTCACTGCAGTAAACACTGGAATAGCTGCTTTGTGCCTTTTAACAAAGCGTAATCTAGGAGATTGTTATTTAAAATTACACAAGAGCAAGTCATACTTGCTTACTTTCTCCGAGTGACAAAATCCATGAATGTGTAAATGATACAAATAAAGGTGACGTAACAAGATTTCCAATCATCACACTAGGCTTATATTTTCTAAACACGATAGACACGTTGAGATATCTTACTGTGGGTCCAGATGTCGGATTGTCGCTTGGGGTGCGGAAGGAATTTGTGACACTCAATTTCTGATAAGAAAACGGGAAAGTTAACATCCGCCTTCAGCACTCAGTCACATAGTCGTTTTATGCATGGTGTGCAGCTGTTTGAAAAGTCAGCGGCTATTTAACATTTGGTTATACAGACAAATTCACAAACCATTAATCGTTCAGTTTGCAGTAACTAAATATCATGGCGCTTACTCTGATATACTTTTTCATGTTTGCTGAATTACACTGACGTCACAAAATTTACTTCATGTTTCAAGTCGGAAGTCGTTACGGTCATTGAATTAGCAAAGCAAATGCTGGAAGCGACACGGCCCTCAGTAGGAATATAAAGGCCCCATCAGGGTAGCAATCAGCATCCAAGAACACAAGACTGGTACATTCTACACAACAGCTGATGTCACAATTAAATTTGTGCCGGATCGATGTGAATAATGGCCTTCGATACTTGTATATAATTACAATAAAAGTTATTGCGTCTCTTGAAATAAAGTGAATTTGTGAATTCAAATTTAGAAAGAAATATTAAAATAATACCTTACCTAGCTAATTCTGTACTAATGAAAATTTGTTCTTTCCTTCGCTACATGAAGTTTCGTTTCTTATATAAATTTCTGTGTCCCATTATCAATGTGAAAGAACACGTTCTATTACACTTGTTTTAAAAACTTTAGACAGGTTATGGATATTAGATTCTTTAGGAGGCAATATACGTAACGGAAGAGCAAAACAAATAGAAAGATCAGTTCCAATGTTCGATCTGCTGCATTATAAGTAGAAAATTTTACTCACATAAATTTCTGTGCCGTTTTCCATTTTTTTTTTTTTACAAATCCGATGATAGATTTTTCGCGAAGGTAAAACTGCAAGCAGTCTGTACCAATATGCAGTTTTCTGTGTTCAACATCGCTTCGTTCTGTCTACAACGGTTAATAATTGATTGCAACACTTCGCACTGTTAGCAGAATTGATTGGATATTCTGTAGAGCATCCAATCAGTACAGCGTTCGTGTCAGTTTTCTACCCTTTCGGCTGTCGTAACAACTTCACAACTCTCGATTTCATGGTTCCGCCACAATGTGAATAAGGACAACACTGTTGTATGATGTTAAGCAGCGTTATTTGGCAGCTTGTTACCAACGTTACTGGACAATGTTACCGGCATATTAGGTTCAAACCCTAATACGGACCGGCTATTCAGGTTCAAACCCTGAACGGGCTCACGGAGACATATTCCTTGGCTGTAAATGACCTAACTAGGAAACACAGCAGGAGGTGTGAGGACCGTTAAGGCATTCAGAAGCTTGGGCCTGGACAGAACATCCATCAACTGTCAAGTTGGTAGGAGTTTTACAGCTCGAT
>JGI20166J26741_11677029_pt1 | contig 11013 bp, 6 predicted proteins | sample TergutCu122P5_FD_26741 | JGI IMG/M metagenome (IMG submission 26741) | reverse complement strand
TGAATATGTGGTGGATATATATTGCAGCAGGTAGGTGTTGCAGTGAAATTGGTGATTACAAATAATGGAAGGGAGAAAATCTTAAATGAACAGGAATGATAAGGGTCGAGTGGAGTTGATACTGATTCAAAATTAATAGCGAGATGTTGTGTAATTACAAGGGTCTTACAACTCTTTAAGCCTGCAGAACAACAGGGAAAGAGTGCTGTTAAAAAGGGTTGTGGTAAAAGAACAAGGGAACTAGGAATGAAGATGTTGAGAAGGTGGAGGAGAAGGAATGGTAAATAATTTGTTTTGATGTTAGTAAACAGATAAATTGTGTTTAAACTTGTGTTGCATGTTATAAGAGAAGAAGATGAAAATATAGAAGTGCTATTATTAGTTATTGAAGGGCGTACTTAGATTCTGAGCGTAACCAGCTAGGAAAATATACAATGGTGGCAGTGAACCCAAAATCGCCTCCCACCCAGTTTTAGGGAGCTACCCCCTAGGACTACAGAGTGGCCTGTCTAAACGGGACCGCCAGTACACAAGCAATATTTGTTTTGTGTCTCTACGCAACACATTCCTGTAGTATTGTCAATAATGCTAAACTGGTCCATCGAAGGCAAACTTACTCTAATATATATATATATCATTTTGCCGCATTTGTAGAAGCAGGTGTATTATTATCATCATCATAAACAGGCAGGGTCTGTTTTGATTAAGAATTTGTTGTTAGGGTGTGTATCCTGACCCTTAAACAATTCGGTCACTGAAATTTTACGTGAACGTGGTTCTAAATTTAATTAGCTTATATTTGATTACATTTTATAACATTTAAGCTACCGTTTTACATAACTAACTGTTTAAGTGTCTCTCATAAATGTAACTTTTTTTTTTAGGTTGGGTTGTTTGTGCGTGTGTGTATATATATTTCCATGAATCAATTTTCTTGTCCCATTCCTAAAGAAAGTCAAAATAAAATGTTTTTGTAACAAAATACAGATGTCAGTTTTCTAGGATGAAGAGCTATTCGATTGTAGCATTTAACAATTACCATATAAACACAAAACCACAAGCGTTCCTTTCCTGCTAGCAGCCCTGCTCACAGCAAAGTATCTTCCTCGTCGGATGACATGCATATTTACTTAACAAACACAGCAGCACATACTCAATGGAGATTTCATCTACATTGTCTTACCGCGATAGAGACTGACGTGAGAAGTCCCCCCCCGGTAGCCTGCGTGCAAAAAAGGCATGCCTTAGGGAGGGAGTTGGAACAAATTTTTTACGGCATAGCGGACCTTTGTCCGCAAAATTTCATTCTGCTCTCCGTCTGCAGCTGAGTAATATGGAGAGTTCACTTTGTATGGTAAACCGTTAATTCGCAGATTTTTTGAAGGAGCTGCGAAATGCGAGGGATGAAGGCAATCCTACTTGCTGCATCAGATCACCTTCTACATCCGCAAATCCGCAATACCTAACAAGATGATATACTGAAAGGCAACTCACCCGTTCTCATATTTAAGACAAAAGTGTGATAATTCCAGTAATTCTTAAACAATACAATAATAATTTGCAGGCGGGGAAGTGACGTCACCGCAGTCTTCGAGAAAAATGCGATCATTTCGTACAGAACAACGCTTTACCTGTTTCGGATTCACCATTTTTGCGTCGGCGGTTTTCGTTGGTTCCGAAAGATTGTAGTCCGTGTCCGCGAGGAGCGTGAGCAATGCAGTTGTGGCTTCGATAAGCAGAGAGCAGAGGTTGCTTACAAAGTGTGCCGAAAGAAGTTTGACTCGTATGACTGCGGTACGGAGCGCCTCCTCCTTCCCCATTATGGCATAAAAATGTAAAGTTGTCTTTGTATTTGCCATGAATGCAAATGGGGAAATAGAGGCATAGCTCCACTTCATGACCCTGCCATTTTACTCCCGGTAACCATTAAATACGAAGCTTGTTGGACTACAGAGCCGGTTTCGATACTTTGAAGACAAAGGGGAATCTCTTCTCCCTGCCGGAAATTGAATCCCGGGTCGTCCTTCCGTAGCCTATTAAGTTAAAAAGAAACATATTTTTTAAATTTTTTTTATAAAGTTTCTACTGGCGACTTAGAAAACCTTTCAATGCGAAACTTGCCTCGTTCTCTCCAAGCAAATACCTCGGTTAGACCACGACCACTCCTTCCAAATCCTCTGCACCCTCTCATTCGATGATATACGACCCAACGATACTTAGAGCGCTGTTAAATAACCCACAAAATTAATAATGTTAGACCGACACACAGTTTTACAGGAGAGAGAAAGAACTTGGCCGATCCTGAACAGACCAGCACTTAATAATCTTATGTTTTCACGAAAATATAAGGACAAGGAATTTTTTGTGGACCATCATTTTGACAGAAGGTGTGTTTGTAACCGAAAAGTCAAGGGCCGTGGGAATCTCAGTTTGACGAATTGTGTGGGTTACGACAAACTGCTGTTTAATGGACGATATATATACACCGTATCCATGGGTGCCGGAAGAAGACGGCCGAAACGTAAGGCTAATATCAAGAGTAGCTTCACAATGGCTATATCTCTACTCAGCACGCCTTCATCTTTCCTTATCCATGGGTTCCGGAATGGAAATCGTTGATATGCTTAACTAACGCCATGAAACACCGTCCTTGAGAAGCAACTCATAAAATTACCCGGATTTTATGGTCCCGGAAGGTCCATTACCGCAGGGGTGCACAAATTCAGGGTGCGAGATTTCCCTAGCGACATTTTGTACGTGGTGCCTAACATTTGTGGGTATTCAGTATGGCACTTGCTGCATGCCACCCTTCCGGCGCCTAGCATTGTTACGTGTTCCGTAAATTTTTGTAAAATTGTTCAATTCTGCATTAGCGTATTCGACCGATCCTGAATTAAATTAACCCAGTTACTGGTGCCATTTTAAAATCCATTTTAATATTACCCTCCTAATAACACCTAGGTCTTCCAAATAACCCCTTCCCTATAAGTTTACCGACGAAAACTTCGTGAGAATTTCTCGCATTCAATGCAAGCTACGTATCTTGCTAATTTCGTCCTTATTTATGTGTCACAGCTCATGACGCTTTTCGTCAAAAAGCGATCTTTTTACTCCCTTCAGCTGGATCGTCTCTATGACAGGACACGATGTCGGGTACAGGAAACCCTCGCCTTTCGAAGGGGTTACGTGCCTGAAAAATTTCGCGAAAGGCAAAACAGCGACGCGCGAAGTTAAGGCTTGATGTTAATAATGAGAGTCCAGGAACCAAAGACACACGAAACATAACAAACAGTACAAAAGAAAAAATTTCTTTGCATTTATTGGAATCAAGTCAAGGGGAGGGGGCAGGAGACTGAACACTTGGCAAGGAAAGAACTGAACTGTGATTGCTTTGCCTCATCTATGCTTCCTATTTGCGTCTTTATACGGTGTTATGTTATTTCAGGCCTATCCCATCAACGTTAAAGAACCGCTGTGCTAAGTAGTCCTGTCCTCGATTACCTTCTTATGTACTTAATGCCCCACGCACGTTCAGCAGATGCTGACCCTCCTACACCCTTCAAGTCTGTGCATGCTCATTTACTTCTTAAATTTTTCACTCTACTCTTTACAGGCATGGAAGCTTCCCTTCTCTCCACCCCTAGATTCTGCGCAGTAATTGTAGAGCGTGGCGCAGTCGACTGACACATTTCAGAGAGCACGTTTGCCATACGATGGAGGCAGAGGTTAAAGTCTGCACACTAAGAAAGGGATGATGTCATGCCATTTCAAAATCTGTTCTATGACACCGGATTGTTGTCATAGAACAGATTTGTTAATGAGCAACGAAGAACATTTTCATGCATCGAGTATACCATAGCCTGTATGGTCGCCGGACCTCATGATCCCAGATTTCTTCCTACGCTGGTATATGAAAGAATGTGTATACAGGGATCACCACACATTATACAGAAGCTGAAGTGTGCTATTTGGGACAAAACTGTGATCATAAATCAAGAGCTCTTCACCGAGTTTTTTTCACAATTTTATGAATTGTTGAAGACAATCTGTTGCACATGAAGCAGACCACGTTCAAGATGTTATCTGTCAAAGTAATGAATAAGTAATAAATTGCTTGCTTTGTACTTAGAAAGGGTGCATTTCATTTTATCTCTCTTCTGTTGCGTAAAATATTACTGTGTGTCAATGAGTGTCAGTCGGCATTCCGCCACCCTGCATCACCATGTGGCCTCCATCAGCATAGGACCACCTGACTACCCTTTCTGGGCCTCATCTTCCAACCATACATACAAAGTCCTTTCCATCTTTTTTTTTTTTGGGGGGGGGGGGGGTGTCACAATCCACAGCACACCTGTGCAATATATGAGAAACTCCACAAGGGAAAATCCCATCTGTGAAATATATCACATTCAACACAGGAGGAGTTAACTGTGTGGAGGAAGCAGTCATAATGTTAGGGTAACAGAATGTTGTAAGTCCTAACAATAAACCCTTCTGTTTAAAGTAATTTGAAATTTAACTCCTCAAAGCTTCTTCTGAGGCCCATGCATATTGTAGGGCAACTGGAATTCAGTTGGAAATAAAATATGCAGTGTAAGACCCTCACTCAGGGACCACTTGGACATCTGTAATAGATAAAATAAAATGTTACACTAACAGTGAAACACTCAATTACAGAATCCATCACGGGGTGGCTTTTCTTACACTCAATCAAAGTTTTCACTAAATTGGGAATACATAAAATAACATAATCAAACCATTCAGTTTCCTAAAAGACTTATTCAATATAATTACAATAAAACAATTTCTTTACTAGTTAAAGCAACCTCTTCTCCAAGATAAATTCAATTGCGTGATAAATATTCCTAGTAAAATCACATGAAATAAACACAGTGGTTGCTCATGAATTATTTCTGGCAGAAAGACTGAATCATCAGTCATGCCATTTTGAACAAAATCACACTAAACTGAGGTATGAGTGGTGTAACGGTTCTTACAATAAAGGCCAGTTGCTTAGCACAGGTCCTAGACCTCTTATCCAGAAAGCTTGAGTTCTGAGCCGAGTTGCATTTCTAAACTCCTCAATATATGTTCCTAGTCTTAGCACGTTGGTCAGTTTGACATGCCTATGATGGGGAGGAGGGGGATGAGGGAGGGAGAAACAACTTCAAATGAAGAGCAGTATATGCCACTCAAACAAAATATGCAGCCAGTAAACTACTCCTCACTACTACCAACCTGACAGGTTAAAATATGGTTGCTTGGTAACAGATAAATGCATGTTGTTGTGAATAATCCAAATTCACAAAATAAGGGTAAAAGGCTGGGACAGGAAAAAATATTCACTAAGCATAGTATTTTATGATATATAAAATAAGTTTACAAAAATGTACTGCAGAAATTCCATTAATAAAATGAAGCCAAGTCTCCACCTTAACTTCATGATGAATTACCATCCTAAATTCACCGAACCAAGAATGGGATTTGAGATTTTCACACCAATAATTGCTTAGACTGTGGTTACAACACCACCAGTCTGGCAGATTACCAGCAGTGTTTCAGAGGAATGTGCTACCTCCATTTTGTCCACCCTGAAGTTGGGAGCAGCACATCCCTACAAAATGGTGGTTAGATATCTAGATGGTATTAGCTGATTTTGAGACCATATGGTGTCACAACCACAATCTGCAGTAAACAAGACTTGAACAGCCAGTGTCTTACAGAACACCAGTACATTACAGCCCAGCTCTTCCTTCCACACAGACAAGAACTCCAGACATAGTGGACAGTTTATTTTTAAAAATCAATCATAAAAACAAAATACCAGAAACTGAAGTTACAGAATTAAAACTGCAATAAGAGAAACATTTCAGGTAACTGCGTAACAGAATGAATAAGAAGTATCAATAAATAAGGTTGACACAAAGTATACAATACAGTAGTCATGTCACACATGCCACATACAGCAATGGCATCCCACCTCCTTTGTCTCATTTATATTCCCATACAGTTACCAAGCTGAATCTTGTAATTCATAAACACTACAGTATACCGATTTCTTGGCACAAGCATAGTGAATGTAAGTGAATGTGTGATAAATAGGTACCATTATAACTACATGACTGGTAAAATTTACTCAGTCTGTTTGAAAGTGTAATTTTTTCAGCAGTTAATATGAATGCATTCTTCAGACTATCTGTATTCCTAATAAACTAATATTTTTTTATAAGACATGTTTGTTGGCAACAAAAATAATATGAAGCTTGAAAAAATCAACATGAAGTGTTACAGCTTAGTGTACTCTGGTTAACAACTGTCAGACAATTAGTTTACAGTAGTAATATAGTACAGAACTTTCAGGGTTTATCCTACAGACTAGATTGCTGCAAGAAAAACTGTTAGAAGCAAACTTACATTAGTAAATAAGGAGCAATTGCAGATTTCTTGTATAAACTGTTATGATTCATCACACATAAAATCCCTCATTTACAAGGAATTTTCATTAAACTGGGTAAATATCAATACAGTCTTCCCCAACTTATGCAAAACTGACTTGAGCAAATTTCATATTATGTAACATCATATGAATACTTTTAAGTTTTCACTGAACACTAAAACATAATTAAACTGCATATAACAAAACAAAACACTGCTTCACATATTGTTAAAATGGACTGTATTAAAGTTAAATGAATTACAAATTTTTCAATAAAAATTAAGGGTGGTATAACCATGGGAGTAGCAAAAGCTTCAAAAATCATGGCCACACTTCAGTCATAAGTCAGAGGACTACCGTACATATCTATATTTAAAAATAAATCAACAGCTTCATGACAAGTGACATATTCAAGACAGGACATCGAAAACAATTTGCTCCTGTTATGACAATGCAATGAAATTCTAACAATAGGTATAGTGGATACTAAGATTCATGGAAAGAGAAAACTGTAATGCATACAGAACTAGGAGGAATGTCTTAAAGTGAGTCACAATGTCCAAAAATCATTCCTCAATATAAATTACTGTTATTGTACATCAATGCAGGCAGATGGTCACACCCTTTTCTTCACTTCATTGATGCTTATAGCCCAGTTCTGCTAACATTCAATGTAATTTCATACAGTATCACAAAAAAAATATTTACTGGAGTTTTACTAAATTTTAAACAGACAGCAGATTTTGGTACTGACAGAGAAACTGAAAATAACATCCTTTGCAATGAGCATCACAGAAACTTCAGCGTCTGAAGGGTTGTGTTGCAAATCAGAAGGGGGAGGCGGAATTAGGGTAGCAAAAATACATCAGTTTTGTGGAGGGGGACTTATGTCATTTGATAATAAAGACAGTTAATTATAATTTTTAATAATTCAGGAAATGAAGTTTTGGAAACTGAACCAAACTGCAACTGACAACATTTAAAAATAGTCCATTATATTCCTTATCCTTTCAGGACAATAACACTTATTTTAAAATAATTTACTTAGATATGTCAAATAAACCTGCCAACTGACAAGCCTTCTACATAATATATTACAAACTAAGAAATTCGCCCAAAAAGAGAAGAGTGAATTCTCCAAACCATTGCTAGCTTTATAAGTTTTCTTAAAATATCTGGTCATCATAGTGACAAAAATATCTCAAAATAGGGAATAACACTTCTTCTCTTCCATCAGCTACTAATTAGATAACAAGGAACTGCTACAAGAATTAAATGGTGTTGTTACCACAACAAACTTCACTCATTCTCAGGAGAAACTATCTTGCTCTTCATAGCAATCTGGATCTGACATCTCTTCTTCAAACGGTTCACCTGCAGGCAAGTAGGAGTCTGCGACCTCAGCGTGAGCTGTATCATCTGCAGTCAAATGTGGCCGGTTTGTACAATCCACCAGGCCCTCTCCCAGTTGGGAATGGATCACCTTGCCAAGTAAGAGTTTCGTTGACAAAGGGACTGAGGCACGCCCACTGACAGAACTGTGTATTTTCACTAGCTTTGTTTCTGAAGCAGGCAATAAAATGACATACATTTTGGTTATGTATCACTGCAATATAAACTGAAATTCAAAACAGTGTGTGTGTAACACTATTAGCTGTTTTCTGCATTTTAGACTTCATGCAAGAAAACACAACTTATAATGGTGATGTAATGGACATAAAATTCATTTGCTCCATGTTCATGATAAGAATTAAATTATAAAAAAGAAGGCACAAAAATGTTTTATTGAAATTAAACAATAGATAATCCAAAACAAAGATAATTAAAGTAACTACATAGAAACATTTAAAAATAACGCTTAAAAGTGCAATTAGAATGACAGTTTATTTTTAGAAATTGTTTGGAACAATTTCAGGAGGTACACCTGCTCTTCTCATAAATCTTTAGAAATGGCCTTTTTTAGTTGTTCACTCAAAGCAAAGAAAGTTATTATGAATGGTTTACAGCATGAGTGATAATAGAGAAAACAGTTAAAAGTATTACTGTTATTAACTGATGAAACTCCTGCACACAAAGTTCATGGCTCAAAATCGTGTTACTCATCATTATGCATAGCCTTAATGCACATTTCAGGCTTTACTGATGTCACTGAATTGCTATAATGTGTTTTACATTTCCACCATTCCTTAGCACTTAATTTCCAATTTCAAGTCTTCAGTATGGTCTCAAGCAATATCTGTTACATACACATTACTAGAGCACATAAATTAAGCAATATTAACTTCTATGGAAGACAATAACAAATGGCTGCCAGCCAGACTTCAATTCAAGAGTAACAATAACAGTATTAATAAAATAAAACAGTCAACCAGCTGGGCTGCAGGCATGCATTGTCACAACAATGAAACCTACAGCCAATAATAATTTAAATAATATATTATGGGGTTTAGTAATATTTCATACCACTCATTACTGATACCTGCAAGCTGCAAAATAGGAATAAGCAGTATTCTCACAATATCAACACAACTTCGTTGTTATTAATAGTAATTAACCATATCATCTTATAGTAACATGATGTGGTGAATTACTATTAACAACTACAAAGTTGTGTTGTTGGAGTGAATATACTGCTTATTATTACAGATAACTCAAGAGGATCCCAAACATTAAACTGAAAATAAGATTCAAAACATCCACTCTCTGAAATGGGAGAAGTGTAGCATACAGATACAATACATCAATAGGTAACATTCCTACAAATGAAAATCTCCTCCTCATCATCATCATCATCATTATGGGTTAAGCTGTAGAACAACACTGGTTACAAGGATGAAAAATGATCCTTCTGTCCTGTTGGATAGCCATGATATCTTCTACCCTTTGCTTTATATTCAACATGATTTTCCAGCAATCTTCCCAAATGTACTTGCCACTTTTTTAACAGCAGTCCCTTTTAATGTAATAACAGGTCACTCCCAGTCCTTCTCTGGCACAATTGTCTTCATAATGATTACGGTCCATCATTCTGAGAAAATACACTTCTGCAGTCTCCATTCTTCACAGTTAGCCAGCTAATTTAGAAGTGCGCTTCTTGAAAAGCTAGTAGCTGCTCAATCAGACTAGATATTTCCCAGATTGTATGGAACCTACAGGCTCATTAAAATCTCCTCAACAGCCCCACTTGTCTCCATTGAGCCAAATGAATCCAGTACACACCCATTCATTCTATTTTGTTCCAACCCAGTTTAACATGCATATGTCTTTTAAGTGGTTGCTTTTCTTCATCCTTTCTGACCAAAATTTTGTGCACATTACACTTCCCTCACATGTCACATGCCGTTTTGTCCCATCCTTTTCTTTTTCCACATATGAGATTAACAAACCTGTTTCATCCCTAGATTCAGTGTGGCCAATAAAGTTTCCTTCTTCTCTGAGGTTTACATTTAGTCACTAATTTCATCTTCACCCTGACATTATCAGGCAAACAGTAAAAATTACAAGGCTCGTCATTAGGCAACCTTCACCTTCCTACAATAACTCAGCGCCCTCTTCTCCTCTCAATAGAAGTTGTGCACATGTATGAAAATGCAAACAACAAATCTAACACCCCTGAATATCAGTACAATCAATGGCAAAAAAATAATGCAAGCTGGTTATACCCATCAGCAATACTGTCTGTTTCTTCTGCTGTCCTGGACAAAAAAAATTTTGCCCCCACCATCCATAAAATCTTGGTTTTTACCCACACTTGTACACACTTTTCACCAATTTTTTTGGACGGATTGAAATTTAGAAAAATAAAACAAATACAATTTGTAGTTGATTAAATCCCATATTGTCAGTGGATTTTTTTTTTGGGGGGGGATTGCGGCCAAAATGCTCTCCCATTCACATTCTTGTTTTGCTGGTGCCTAGAGCCAGCACTGCCCATGAGACCAAGAACTGCATCTGTCCATCTCATCTACTTAGTTAAGATAGTTAAGATGACACATTCCCATTGTGTTATTAGTTACATATACATTCAATATACTGTCATACACCACTTTACAATAGAAGTTAATTACACAATATGTTCTGGCTTATTTTTTAAGCCATCATTGGGCCTTAACACCTTGCCGTCAGGCCACGTAGAATGACATGATTGCTCTCCCATGCGTTGTTGATGGGTCACGTCATTTTACATTTTCTTACACGATGTCCTGCACATGCGTTTGTCACCTAGTCTGACTCACTTTTCACTTCAAGGTTATTGACAGCTTGATGAAGGATGCTTGGGTCTCAAGTTACAAAAAAACAGACCGGTCATGACCCACTAATTTTAGAACCATTAGACTGCAACAAACGGACCACTCATTCAGATACTCTCTGTTTTCCTTCAGTTGCAATCATAGCTTTGCGTAGGAATGTTCTGCAAGAGGACGATATTTTGTGCGAGTTATATGCGGATACACATTCTGTCTCTGATTATAGTGACAATGAAAGTTTGGACAGTGACAGTGACGTCCCCACAACTAGTTCACATAAACAATTGCGATCTTCTACTGGTCCACTGACCCCACAATTTCCACACCCAT
>JGI20166J26741_11676918_pt1 | contig 11014 bp, 13 predicted proteins | sample TergutCu122P5_FD_26741 | JGI IMG/M metagenome (IMG submission 26741) | reverse complement strand
CGAAATACCACAGGCAGCAACCACTGTATAATACCCTTGAGCTCCTGATGATGGGCATAGTGGTGCCCAAAACATGTTGAGCAAGCAATAAGATCTGCAACAAAAACCTCTGTTGCGTCTAGTTGGCATTTTATTTCCACACATTAACGACGATGCACGGTCAAAATCACATCTAAAATGTAATAATTAAAGCAAATTTGTTGCCAAAATTTAACTTCCAAATTCTTGACAACACCTCTGACTGAATTTTCAATAACAGAAGCATACAAAATAAAGAACTGTACCCACCCACAAAAATTCTTCTTAAAGACTCAGGCAGGAACACACCAAAATGAAAATCATGTTCCATCAGTAAACCTCTGATAAAAAAAAAAAATAACACACAGCGATGTCTTCACACTTCTGATGATGGGTTCTGACATTTTGATTCCATCTATGCAAAAAATGTATTTGACATGTTAAGAAATTAGATGTGTTGCCAATGTATATTTCATATTGCTCTGCATGTTTCTTGAACATTACCATACAAATTACGCCTTTCAACAGTATTTACAGCTTCAACGGCATAACATGAGGCAAGATATTGAGTCACATTAAAAAGGGAACAGGAACTATGATTGACATAATTCATGAAGTTCATCAGCTGGCTGCAACTTAATTTGAAAGGTACAGCCATGGTTTAACAACACACATATGATAGATATGAGTAACAATTCAATGCTATCGTATATCGCATAACGTAAAAGAGTGACACTACTTCAGGCTTCTTGTAAATGTGCTATACTGTCTATATATGTTTAACAAGACCATGAAACACATTAATTCTGACGGGATTTTACATTAAAATTCAATATTGCAACACACAGATATGTTTTAAATGTGTTTTACTCTCTCTCATGTCTGGTTACACCTTGCACTCCAGTCCAATTGCTTCCTCAATACAGGTAAGGAAGATACACATGAACTTTACTAGCTTCTAAAATTCAGGCCTGAGATCACTATCTATGTAGGGTATAAAAGCTCTATGCTACATTATAAGATGCATCATCTGAAGAGGAAATAAGTTTAAAACACAGGCAAAATCAGTGCTTCACTAATCACACTGAATACCTGCAGACATTTACTAAAGGTACATGCAAATAAAGGCAGAAATAAAATAAACAAAGTGTTTCGATGTGTTCAAATTACATCAATTCAAGTAACTGGCAGTTATTTTACTGCACAACAGACCACCAGTACTTTCATATCCACTAGTGGAATGTGGAAATTCCAGAGTCCAGTTACATCATTACCTGCAATTACATTCTGGACTCAGGATGACAGGTCTATACCGCATTACGCAAAAGTCTCTCTTCACCCAACAGTAACCAAACTTGAGAGATTAATCTAATGGAAAATCACAAGACAAATCAGAATCAAAAAGCAGGGAAAAGATCCAATGAATTTGCAAAAGTGTCATTACAGTTTCAAGACAAGACAACGGATAACTATTCCATAAGCTGTAAGTAACATATTTACTGCATGGTGTTGTGATGTCCATAAAGGCTGCGGTTCTCGAAACTTAGGCTGTAGAATGTTCAGATGCTTGGATGATGATCTGTGGCTGCGGCTGTGGGTGGGCTGGCTGGGTTTGGGCATGGGCCGACTGAGATTGGGGTTGGGAATGTGGTGAGCAAGCAACAGCTGTAGGTTCTTGAACAACCTCCACAGCTGCTGCAGTAGCGCTTGCATATGAAGGAGGGGGAGTCGGAAACTTTTTGACAGAAAAACGAGGATCACCGACAGCAGTTTCATAATCTGGCAAGTCTGGAAGCAAAGACTCGCTGTTTGGGTCAATGTAATGAATGGTCCTCTGTGCTGCTATCATGCGAAGACTCAGGTACTTGTAGCAGCTCCATACTACACCAATAAAGTAGGCCTAAAACATTAAGACAAAGATACCAACACCAAAATAGAAATTAAAATGTAACGAACTAAACAACTCTGCTAACTTTATGTTCGAATGACCGTGCATCTTTGATAAGTAAGTAAGGACGAGACCAACTAGATGCAACAAGGGTGATTTATTGTTAATCAATAGTGTCTCAACATGTTTTGGGCATCTTTATGCCCATCGTCAGGAGATCCAACTGCAACATTCCCCACACAGTGCACACATCTTGTCAACCGACTCTCCAGCTTCACAACAGCTACAACAGGACAGACAAGTATAGGCAGCGGAACGCAGTAGGATCTCCTGACGATGGGCATAAAGATGCCCGAAACATGTTGAGACACTACTGATTAACAATAAATCACCTTTGTTGCATCTAGTTGGTCTCATCCTTACTTACTAACACTGCTAATTGTTGTCTTTCTATGTGAAAAGGTACAAACCAATATTAACAACAAAATTTACTGAAACTGTGTACAGTACACTTAAACAATAACAAGAAATTCAAATTTCAACACAAACAAAACAATTTGTAAGTCTGATTATAATCAGAATTATCATTACTAACCTTCAAGGCCTGTAATAGGGTAAACTTTACCTTCACCCGTCAGCATTTGGTGTTTTAAGTTTTGCTCAATCATGACTCAGTGATCACTTTAAATGCTCACTTCTGCAAAATCTCATTTTACTGCATACCGAATTTAATACAATTTGAAGCTAAAAAGTCCAAATAACAAGCAGACTTTATGAACGAATCTGTCTACCCAAGCCTGAGGTTCTGAATCAATCCACCTACTTTTAAGCACCTTAATTAATGATCTCTTTTATATTTGTTTATTGCCACTTTGTATTAGTTCCTGTTGATATTCATTATACAAATATGCCACTATATTGGGGGTACAATGTACATGGTTCATTTTTTTTATATCACTCTGTATGAATGACCTCAGGATTATCTGCTGATCAAGACACCCACAAAATGCTGTAGATCAGATTAGATTAGATTAACACTGGGTTCGAGCCCTTACGGTCCCGATGCACCTAGGCCTTATAGATGGGCCCTTTGTGCCCCATAATCTATCAACTCAGGACAGCCCTGTTCCTTTACCAAAGTTCCAGATGGACCCCAGACTTAAAATCTTAATGGCCTCTGGGTCCAAGAAAGGAACCCAGATATACTTTGCTTGTCTCCCAGAAGTCCCAGCAAACGAACCCTCTCCAGGTTCCCTAACCAGGCCCCTATGAAGAGGGGGGTCCGCCTGCAGGGCATTTTGCATATCTTTCAAAAACCACATCTTTCGGGTTCCCCAGTAAAGGAGCCCTCCCTCAAGGTCCCTTAATGGAATCCCTCGCAGAGAGATACCCCATCACTACAGCCCTCCTTCATTCATCCAGTGAAGTCCCCGGCATATGTGCTCCCACATACCAGGTTCCCCTCAGCTGGAAAGTGGCCATGGAGAGAGATGCCCACATCCAGAGACTTTCTTAACATATCTTCCAGGGTCCCCAGTGAAGGAGCTCCCCTCAGGTCCCCCACGAAGCCTCTTCCGAGACAGGGACTCTCCATCCCCAGAGCCCCCTACATCCATCTCTCAAAGTCCCCGGTAGATGAGCCCTCCTCCAGATTCCCCAAAACGAGGCCCCTATGGAAAGAGATGCCCATCTCCAGAGCCTTTTCTACATATCCTTCAGGGTCCCCAGCAAGGGAGCCCTCCCTCCAGGTTCCTTTCACACAGCTCCCACAGAGAGACACTCCACCCCTAGAGCCCTTCTCAACCATATCAAAAAGTCCCCAGTAGAGGAGCCCACTCCAGGTTGCCCAACTGAGCCCCCATGAGAAGAGATGCCCATCCTCAGAGCCTTCCCTTCATAACTTCCAGGGTCCCCAGCAAAGGAGCCCCCCCCCACTTCCAGGTTCCCCTAAAAGAGCTCCCATAGTGAGGGATGCCCCATTACCAGAGCCCCCTTTTAACTAACTCTTGGAGTTCCTAGTGAACGGACCCCCCACGACACTGGGGAGTGATGTCCGTCCCCTCTTCCCTCTGCCCCATATCCTTCTGGATCCCCAGAAAGGAGCCCCCCCAACAGAGCTCCCATAAAGAGAGATGCTCCCTTTCTGGAGCTCTCCAACTATCTCTCAAATTCCCAGTCAACGGACTCCCCAGGTTCCCCAATGGGCCCCTACATAGAGAGACACCCATCTCCACAGCTTTCTTCCACAACTTTCCCTCAAAGTCCCTGGTAAATGAGCAACCCCCCCATGTTCTCCAACAGGGTCCCCATGGAGAGAGAAGCCTCATCTCCAGAGACAATGGTTTATTCATTCATTTGTATCTGTCAGAGTCCCCAATAAGGAGCCCTCCCACAAAAAATGGGGAAAATATTTGGTCACCGTTCACAAAGCCCCACGTGGACGGAAGGCCTACATACCATGGGGTGCGGCCTGGTTCCCCAAAGGGATCATTTACAAAACTGCAATCTCTACCCCAGTGCCATGCAGCCTTCAGCATGATACCTTCCACCTTGGCTTGGGTAGACCAGAGCCCCTTTAGCCAGCATGTGTCATAGCAACCCCCATCAGGGTGTACCCTCCACAACTGTTACCGCCTCCCACATGACCCAGGGTAGAGTAGAGTCTGAATCCACAATACCCCAAGGTATGGACAAGGGGTTGGATTTATAGGAGGCCATAAAATGCTGTAGCTGATGAGTAACACGGCTGATGACTGTTCTTTGAATGCACCACAAAACAAAAACAAAATCATGACCTATGTGGACAGTTCCCATTCACTTATCAAACAAACATTACAAGCCACAGATGTCTCTTTCAACCAACAAGGGTAAAATAACCAACCACAATTTCAAATAGCTGAAGACTGTGTACTTCCAAATACAGAACTTGAGAGAGAGAGAGAGAGAGAGAGGGGAGGAGGGGGAGAGAGCAATAAATAAATAAATAAATAAAATGTTTTCATAACATAGATTGTGCTGATGATATGCAGATGTATCTCCATCACACAACTATACCACTGAAAAAAGGGTACAGAGTAGTACTGCAGTTCTAACGTATCTGCACACAACTGACATAACATGATTAGGCTTATATTATAGAAGAAAATAAAATACTTCAGATGAATATTCTCCTGAATTCTTGTTTGCGTTATGCCTGTTCAGTTCATTGCATGTAATTACTTTCCACTCACCTTAACCATCATTGCTGCTATGAATGTAAACAGAATAAGAAGTGAAAGACACTGAGGGTTCAAGCGCAGAAGTTCTTCCTGAAAAGGCATGTCAGGATTTTCTGCGACCAAACGATGTACATTTGGCAGGTAACAAAGATATCCCACTGCTGTCAAGCTGAAAGAGACAAAATGTGATATTAAAACTGCATCATATCACTGACTTCAGGGCTATCACTTCAGCAAAATAATCCCCCACTGTACAACAGTGTCTCTCTGCAGTCTGTATCAAAATTTCATCCGGATAATATATGTAGCTTCATCAGTACTATTGTTTTTGATAAATGTTATATCAATTCCACTCTAAAGTTGCAGCTAGGGTCAACACATATCTATGAAGGTGATTCAACTGGTAAAGATACAAGCACCATTATGTGTTCACAGCAAGTGGCAACAATGCCAAACACATTGATCCCATGTTTAGGGCCCAAGCAGTCTTATATTCAATGGCTACTGTGGGGGGAAGGGTTATTTCTTCTGGGGTAAAGTGACCAAGGCATGAAGCTGCCAACTTAACTCAATCTAGCACCACAATTAAGCATGAGTGGAGCTATACCTCCAAGCCTCCACATGCCTTCACAGAATGCATAGAGATGACTTTGCCCTTATCTATGCTGCATCTCTGCCATTACTATGTGCTGCACTGCCAGTAGTAATACAAATGTTTCTGCAAACGCATGTTTACAATCTCTGCTCCTATCAGATGACACCAAAGTATAATGCACAGTTGCATGAGGCACTGCACCACAAGCTGGAGTTCATGTTTGATTTTTCACTGACTTAATCCTTCAGGCCGCACTTTAGCTGTGGGATCTACTCAGCCTCTAACAAAAATTGGTACCAGAGGTATTACCTGTGGAGTAAAGGCGGCCGGTGCATAGGGCAGACAACCTTACCACCTTCATGTAAAAACTGTCTAGAAATTCTGGGATCCTCAACCTGCAGCCCTAAGGGCCTGTTCAGGTCTGTATTGGGACTGCTTTACCTTTAACTTGATTCTTTGTGCTGCAGTTGTGCCACCTCCTCCTCCTCCTCAACCACCTTCACACTACCACCAGCATCACCACCAATATTATACCCCCACCCCCAGTGCAGAGTCACAAAAGCATCACCGTACAGTATGGACACAGGTGTGTCCACTGGAAAATGACCTCCACAATGAATGAAGTTCCCACAGGCAAGCAAAATTCAAGACAGTCAACAATACCAAAAACAGTCAGCAACAGTCCAAAATGCAGATGCTATGATAAGACCAACAGATGTGTTGTTACGAATGCAGAAAATGTCTCAAACTTGATACCAAGACTAAATCGGCTAACTTGATTGATGGTGACAACGATGGAATCAAACGTGTGTGTTAGGCGAGTACCAAAACAACTGAACGGAGAACACAAACTCAATCATAAAGAAGCCTGGATTCAATGTTTGGAGTGATATGGAAATAAAGACAACATATTTCTGACAAGAACATTCTCTGGTAATGTGACACAAAAACATAATTTGAAACTGGAGAGCCAAGCGCAATTGACTAATGATAACAACTGCAATCTCTGAAACTGAAGAAATTCAAGTCTTAACCATCTGCAGCTAAGCTGATGGTGACCATTTTTTGTAATTATGATTGTCCTGTGCTTGTTCACTCTCAGCTGAAAGAGGAAACAATACAGTGTCTGGTACAGTGAAATGTTACAGGACAAACCAAAGCAAACAATTCAATGCAAAAGATCAGGAAGGCTCTCACAAGAAGTAATCTTTCAGCACAACAATGCTCAAACCCACATTGGCCAGCATGATTCAAATGCTCGACCAGCTATTCACTAGTAATACAACATCTACCACACAGCCTGGACATATTAACATGCGGTTAATTTCTGTCTGGGCCAACAAAAGATGTCTAAGAGGCAAATATTTTCCAAATGACAAAGTTCTGAAAATGGCGTTAAGAATTCTTGAAGGCACAAAATGAAGATTTTCCTTCTATGGGCATATGTTAAGTTGGACCAGAGGACCAAGTGCACCACAAAGGAAGGGGATCATGCAGAAAAATTGTAATTTTTTTTTAACTTTACAGTTTATAACAATGACTTTCTGAGCTTGTATCCTTATTTACCGACTCACACTCACACACAACGAACCCGGCACCAACAATATTTCGGGTAAAACACTGTTTGAAAACAGATACATTTGCAGACACTGTGTATGTTCGTTCATATTTATGCATGTGATGTCCCAGCAAGTATTTGGGAAAATTATGAACAAGAGCAAAATTAAGTTCAATGAAGCAAGAAAATTCCTTGTGAAATGATTAGACATTTTATTCATAGTTATGCAGCAAATTAAGGATAAAGAATGATTTGGTTTCACTCATACTGAATTAAACAGACTCATTTAATAACTGTTTTAATGGTTTAAGTAAACACCGTAAAAATGAAGGAAGATTACTTTCATGAAGGTAACAAGAGGGTCCACATATACAGGGCTATGGACTTCACTGCTGTTTTCACACACACATACATTAATCTTCTTTCTAGATCATAAAGTATCATTCTGGTTGAATGTGTACTGGTGTTACTAGGGATATGCTGGGGTGGGGTTGTCTGGGTCTCTCAAGATGTATGGTTCTTTTGGGGTTAATCATGTAAGTATTATGACAGTGATCGCAAATCCTAAGATATCCTTTACTGTAAAGTAAGGGTGGAATGAGATTTTATCTGTATTTTCGTTTAATCCTGGTGGATTATTTGATCCTGTTTGGTGTAGAAATAGTAAGTGATGAATACTACTGCTGCAATTACAAATGGTATTAGGAAGTGTACTGTGTAGAAGTCCTCAAACAACTGAATAATATACCCTTTCTGCCTTAACACTCTTCTTGTTATTTTAAAAAAATTAATGAAAAAGGATAAAATACAAATTTATTTCAAAACTTCAGAAACTTCTTGTGCAGCTATCAGTGCAATCACAGATGCAAATTGCATGCCAGCATCTAAAATACACCTCTAGAGTTGTGTGGCAGTTAACATGTATTTACTGTTTGGTGGGTATCAGATGGCAATACAAAGATGGGCCACATCATAAGCAATATTCCAACATCAACACAGACCAAGGCATACATAAAATTAAATATCCATGTCTGTGTGTGCAGACATTTCCACTAATGGTGAATCTGACCTGGCCAGGTCTGGCTGACAGGTAAACAATGCCTTCCAATTACCCTTCCACTAGACCTCACCTTCAAATATGGATTCACAACTATTTCCATCTATATTATTTTACCACTAGTATGAAAAAAATTTAAAATCTGCACATCGGTAACCTAGGTGGCATCATCCCTTACCTAGCAATACAGAAGTCGAAGACTTGGAGACAAAAAAATGGCATCAAGTAAGACGGCTTGCCTTTCACAGCACCAAACACCATAAGCAGAGTTATGGCAAATGTGCAGAAAGTCACAACTACACCAACATTCATGTCCTCTGCACACAAAAAGCACATTAATAGCATAAAGTAGGTACATAATGCTGAGTATTACTTTCACAAAGAAATCTCCAATAATAATAATAATAATAATAATAATAATAATAATAATAATAATAAACTGTAATTGGGTTATCATCCTGTGGCAGTGGTTATTTTACATGTACACGTGTGAATGAGAACACACCACTCTAGCATACTAAACGTCAACAGGCCTGTACAATTCACAAAATGAAGAACATGACATTATGGGAAATCATAACTAGACAACATGAAATGTGGGCTCCACTGCATCCATATCTAGTGTGCAGAGACAATAAAATACTTTGTTCTGAAAGCTAGTTGGATTACTCATTTTGAATGTATATATTCTGTGCTTTACAAAGTCTGCTTTAAAACCTCTCTCTCTTACACATGCAAACTCCACATTTTTTATTAAAATAAATCACATCTCATACATGTGCATATGGCTGTTACAAATTAGTGAGATCAATATCAAGTTAAATATTTTAACAAGTTTACGTTACACAGCCAAAGTGTTGGGCATACACAGACAGGCTGATATGTGTAAAGTACATGCACCTTTTTTGACCAAAATTTTGGACCAAAAGAAAAGGGGGACAAGGTCCTAAATACATGTGGATGTGGTGAACACTTCACCATTACCAGGTTAGGAAGTGATACTTGGTAAAATCCCTCCCACCTTAGCATTTAGGGGCCTCTACACAATAAAGAAAAATATTTAACCTGTCACCAAACAACACAGCATCACATCCCTGAACACAGTAATCTTGCACTCCAGCTTTTTTTGTTCTCTTTAGACTACACAAGACAAAAGGTCACTCACATGGATGCTGCAATGATGAAAAAAACATGTGCAGCCAACATGCTGCAAAAACTACAGTCAATGTTGGGATCCCCACATTTCACTATGTTAGTTTTGTATTTTACAATTACTATGAACCAACAGACAGCTGATTAACTTTTGCTTTGGTGATACAGGCAATCACTGATGCACATATTTTGAGTTTGTGGTGACACATCCTCCACTTATTTATATGAACTTGAAAAACCGTAAGCCTGATTTTGTACTATTCCAATATGGATTCACACTACATGCAAGGCAAAAACATTAAATGAAGCTAATGCTCTCATTGTAACCTTTAAACAACCACTACGTCTTGTAAGCCACAGCAGTGGTTTCCCTAGCTAGCCAACCATGGACTAAATGAGACTGTACAGTAAAGAGTTGGCATTAAAACTGTGCCAGAAGGGTGATACAGGCCTTAAAATGCCAAGTACTTTAAAGGTTAGGGAACATACATCCTGTGTTACCAATAGAACAAAACTCACGGCGATTCAGACTGCGGTGGGTAAAGATGTCATGATAACCATGGGCTGCGGAAAAGCTTGACTGTCTCCCGGTGTCATCATTCTGCACAGGCTGCAGACTTAGTTCTATACTTTGACCAAGATTTGGATTTATGACCTCCACAAATGGTTCATCCACTTCGCTCAGCGGTGTTGGTAACACAGGACCCATTGCCGTGTCTTCTACCATTTCTGGGTGACGAAGCACCACAGCTATCACTGACAATGCCAGTACATGGATCATCTGAAAGTGATACAATTGCCATCATTTGTGAATTTATGCAAACCTGAAATAGGCACAACCATTTTCACAATTTCAAATGACAGGCATGAATATAGTATCACAGTGCATTTACTATATGATATGTTGCATGTGGATAATACCTGGGCACTAAGCATTTGCTTGGCACCATAAAATACACCCAGCCCTTGTTTAACACCCATTTATTTTATGTCTTTTTGCCTTAATCCCCCTTACCAATTACACCACTTCTTAATTTGCACTCATTTTCAGTTTAATGCCCTGTGGCTGGATGCATTCTATTATGCTAACCCCCTACTGCTGGTGAGAACATCTCTCCTGATTTACACCCACTTTTTCAAAAACACAACTATGGCCTAAACCAAAGGCTGGTGTACAATAATTCTATGTAGCACTTAAAGCAATAGGGTAAAAGTGGTTATCAAAAATCCTCAAACATATTCATTTCAGTTTCCATTTTCAAAAATGTTTCCTACACAACACACCCCCAAAATCAGTGTGCTAAGAACCCTAATAATTTACTGTGTCTTACAATTCTGCATTGCACTTTGTCAATTACATATCTCCAAACATATTAAAAAAAAAAGTTATATTAGGAATATTTTTTTAAACATAAAACCTGTAATTATATTTTTCAAAATACCAACTTAGTGCACAATTCTTTTAATCTTCAACAGTACATATGTTACACTACACTCCTCAACATGTTTCGAGCAGCACGCTGCTCAT
>JGI20166J26741_11676807_pt1 | contig 11015 bp, 10 predicted proteins | sample TergutCu122P5_FD_26741 | JGI IMG/M metagenome (IMG submission 26741) | reverse complement strand
CCGTGCTCCAAATGTAGCATTTTATTAGTTTCTTCCTCAAATTTAAGTCCAATTTGCTGGTAAAAAGAGTCTTCTTCTTGCTGAATGCAGCTTTTGCCACCACGTCATGCCAAAAATATTTAAATAACAAATAACCAGAATAATGATAAATATCAAAGCTGAAAAAGTGGCAAGTCTCTCAAATGCGCGTCCACTTAAAGTGGTAGAGAATAACTGTGCTTGTGGAAGTCATGAGCGCATATGTGGTGGTGGTGATACGGCTCCATTTACACTCAACCACGGCGCTACATGGAGCTGAATGTTAAGCTTCGTCCCGGCTCCTTTAGTCATAAGGAAAAATTCCGTAGCACCCGCTTAATAGTGGGGTTGGTGAGCTCCAGAACTAGACAGGACGATGTGGAGACAAAAATCTCTTTAATTTGCCGGGAATTGAAACATGATTCGTCGGTCGTCCAGCCTAGTCACTGTACCGCCTGAGGTAGCCCGGGCCAAATTTACAAGTACTATGTGTGCTGCAGAATGACGTCATATTACAACTGACACACGTGCTGACGTCAACCTCAACAAATTTTATTAATCTTCTCGATACATGTTATATGTTACGGTCATACTGAGCATCATCAGCCATTTCAATAGAGGATTTTAGAACTCAAAATTAAATGCAAAAAAATTGTTAATGACGTCATGGAACTCCAAAATATGACAGAAAAAGCTTACGATTTAATACGAAACATGCGTCGATTTTTTTTGAGCGCATTTGACAGTCCTAAATGTGACATGCAGCTTAACAGAGGTTTGAAGCATCTCTGCAATTTGTTTTTTCAAAACAGCAACCTGCAATGTTTGAATCAGCAATTAGTAAACAAACACCTTGCTGTACATGGGTCTACACTCTAACTGTTAACCTTCTCTTCGAAATAAAATAGATAATAATTCATGGACGAAGCGTCAAAGAACCTGTATTTACATACATGTTTTTCGTTGTACACGTGCATACACTAAGTCCCTGCATTGGTTCCAGGTATTTCAGATATTCTCGCCGTGTAAAATAGAGAAAAGAGAAAACTACAATTTTATTTGCACCCAGACATGCTCTAGAACCACCCTGCCTCACAACCAACATGCAACAGTCGTTTTTCCACTAATCGAAGCGTCTAGCTGATTATTCACAGATATACCACAATAAGGTCAAGTGACTATTGCAGCACTTGAACTACTTTGAAATAAAAATACGCGTTTGTTGCCTGATCAAATAAAATATCTATCAAGTCAAACAGAACTCTTTTTCATCAAAATAAAATTGCTTCTCATACAAAATTGCTACATGTCACGGCTTATAATAAAGCCATCAAAGGGCTACTTTTGTACAATAAAAAGTACACAGGTTAAAAAATACAGTCACATTTACTCTATAACTTAGTCATATTACTATTTTCTAGCTTCTGAAGAACGACGCTGCTCCAAGGAGTTGCTCTGTTAATATTCCCTTCAAATATTTTTACAGAAACAATCCGATGATAGCTTCATTATAAGCTCAAACATGTACCTATATTGTAGAAGAAGCAAGTTTGTTTTTACTACAGAGTTATGTTGGCCTGGACTGATAATCTTTTTGATCTTTTATCCCAAACACAACGCGATTTGAAAAATATAGCATGTTACCCGTGGCTGTGTATGGGTGTACAACTTGAGCTGTCATCTCCAACAGACAACAAAGTAAATGGAAGTGTTTGAGAATAAAACATTTGAATCTAAGAGAAAGAAGTAATTTTCTCCATAATGTTACGAGAAGGGAGAAATATTATACGTACGTAATGAGTATAATGGTTTGTATTCTTCAGACAATATTAAAGGGGTTTTTTAATAAATGAGGATTATACGGGTGATCATATAGCGGAAATGGAGATGAAAAAATTCACAAACAACGCACGCCGGAAAAACTGAAAGAAGAAAACCATGTGCGAGATCTAAAAGGAAATGGAGATAATATTAAAATTATTTTTAAGTAAGATAATGTGACGGTGAGGAATTACTTGAACTAGCTCAATATATACGTATAACTGTGTGCTTCTAAGTCACTGTTCTTTGTCAGTATAGATGACCACAGTTAACAACTACAGAAAATTTGTGTTTGGAGCAGACATGCCGTTGTGTTTCATAAACTAAATGATATAGACAACTTTAGCCATCACAATCATCTTTTATTCTAAAACAATATTCGCCTTTATAAAATGCTATATTTTTCGCCCCCTGAGTGTCATCATCACGAGCGAGTAAATAAAAAAGCGGCAGACAAATCTTGAAATGACATTCTTTTTAAAGATATCTACTCGTATTTCCTACAACTGCATATACTGCAATTCTAGTATTGCATAAAAACAAATCTGACACACCTTAAATGTATGATATTAATAGTTTTTGCATGCACTGTGTTCCTACGACAGCATAGGTTACAATATTACAAGAATACTTACGTCACTTTTAGACTTGTCATAAAATCAACAAAATTCTTTTATCTCTTACTTTATTGTAATAAGCATACATTAATGCTCTTTTGTTTATACTACTTGATTTAGTTTCTGATATTTAATAGTTTGTTTTGTTTTATATATAAGATGTGTACATTGGTCTTGTACTAATATCCTAAATTTAACTTTACCAATGAATATACTGGGATATCGGCCCCTTTATTTGGACAGAGTATGATCATTTTTTCGTCGCTTGGCGTTTTTCTTTTTATTGTTTATGACGTGTTTGATTGGCGTTGCTGAACTTTATTTCTACCTGTCATTCACAGACTCTCACCGACTTTTTGCTGTAGCCTGCTACGCGAAATGTGTAGCGGTCAAAAATGGAATAATTAAGGTAGATAAAATCGTAAGAAAAATAACTCGGTCACCCGAATGTAAATTCAAGGTATTCGACTTCTTTCCTAATTTATATATTCTTGCCTGAATATGACCCCTAGGGTCAAAATATGTAGTATCCTACAAAGGCAAATACTGTGTTTATAATAAATGAGATTTGCTTTTACTAAAACTCTTTTTATCATACAGAAATTTTGGCCTAGGACCGAAGTAGCACCAACATCGATACTTACAAGACATACGCATGGACGTTTCTCTGCAATGCTCATCGGCGCAAAAGCCAAATGTCCACCACCGCATCATTACTTGGCAACAATTTAATCCGTCACTGGTTCATTTTGCGGCGCTGAGATCGCAAACAATACAAACGATGCGTGAAGTTACAGCCTTTCGCTTTCTAATTCTTATTTAAAATTGAATGAAATCAACACAGTTTATTTCTTGCAGCGAACAAATTTTAACGTGTTGTAACACGGCAACATGCAATGAAGTGTTAGAGGAAACTGGCCTCCGAAAAGGCTAAGTACGCCGGGTACTCTAGTACAGATACATTGCAGGGATGGCAGGCTTCAGTTCCTTTGTTTTTGCGATTAAAGACTGGTGTTATAATTAAACTTCGGGCCCATTAAATATCTGCCCAATTAGCAGTGTAATTCATATAATATTTTAGGACACTATTCACTGAAAGTGCAAAGGACAGTACTCTGTTCAGTCAAGGAGCAATGCATCGTTGCGCCCATACTTTAGTTTTTCTAAACAGGGGCACTTTAAAGGGCAGATAAAGTGAATGCTGTAGGGACAATCGAGGAAGGGGAGTATTTCGTGGTTGGCAGGGGGCGGAAATAAAGAAAGGGGGTGAAGAAATAAAAAGAAGAAACGAAATGGGTTGAGTGAGAGAATTGGAAATTCGACTCACGCTACCCAAAATCCGACACCGATTTATCTGACATCCCATTTCTTCGTCTTGAAAGCCAACAGCCAGCTGTACTTGGAGGTACTTTATAGTTCCAACCCACCCTCTTTTCATTCTCTCTCCCTTTTTCTCTAGCAGTTTCCTGGAGCTCTGCTGTCCTCAACAGCAGACACAATACAAAGCGGTTAGCTTCATGGTTCCAAAGCCGAGTGGGTTGTGTATGCTGAGCTATGCCATAGCACTCCTGGCGTAACAACAAGTAGAAGAAGGGAATATAACATTGACGTAAAGTGTTGCTGTTCACCAATTCAAATCACTAAATTCCACCTACCCTTTCCCCACTCCCTCATCCCACAACTAGATTCTGAAGTCTCACGCCAACAACGATGCTGGTTTCCTATTCAATTTCGAGTGCAACATGCCAACAAACATTACTAGAATGTTGCCATAGTGGATTGTCAGGGAAATCACTCTTTTTGTTGCGTATTTTACGACCTTCTCCTATTTGTACAGCTACAAGCAGAAAGAACGTACTGTCAAAAGGAATGGCCCAAGAACACTGGATTGTGCGATTTCAGGCTTCCGCCGAGAAGTATAGAGGAACTGCGCTCTTCTGGGTTATTGCGCGGCGAGTAGTGGTAATTTCTTACCGACGTTTCGCACAACCTATCGGTCCCATCTTCAAAGGGCAAAGAATTCAAAAGAAAGCCAGCTGCCCCAACACAGAGTTTATATACGGAAGAGTGTTCTCAGTAGCGTGGTACCAGTCAAACCTGTATGACATATACCATTGCTGAGTGTACAGTGAATAAACTCCTGATGATGGACAGACGAACTCTCCGAAACGTGTAGAGTTTCATGCCAAAATAAATTTGTGAAATTAGTTCATCTAGTTGGTTTTATTATAAAGAAATTTGTTACGATGCACGGTCACATGAACGTAAAACACATCAAATGTGCTGTCTTGCCGCCTAGGAATATGGTCCGGTGACGGAAGACCTGAGACTGAGAACAGAGAGGATGGCCTGATTTTGAGAGAGGCATGGAAACCTCTCTTTCGCCTCCTTAGAGACAGCAGACGGCCCCTCAGTAGCCGTGACTAGTTGACGGCCCTACTATGGGCCTCGACCTCTAGCCTCATTATCCACCCTGTAAAGGCGGTTACATTCCCCAACGCCTTTCTACAGTAGGACCCCTGCTGGATATTTTTCCCTCCTGGGCCCGGACAGCTTTCATCAACCTTTTTCCCTTGCGTCGGCTTTCTTCTTTTCGCCTCCCCCCATTTCACTTCTATATCAATTTTCGATTTGTTTCTCCCCTCCCTTTTCTTTTATTATTTGCCAACTTCTTCTCCAGCTTCTTCTTTCCCTTTTTCTTTTTTCCTGCTATATCATATAAGTTCCTCATCTGCCCTTCCTGTTGGCCCACTACTCAAGCACCTGTCCTCGTGTTCCCCTTCACTTCGGTTTGGTACGCAGATACTACATCCCCTCTCTCAATTTCAGTGTTACTTATTGTTTCATTGTTCTATCCTTCCAGTGTCCTTCCTCCCCCCCCCACCCCGGCAATCAGTCACATTATTATGTTCCTGTTGCCTCCCGGCTCTGCACCTGGTAATTTTATCATGGAGAAGCGCTGGACTGCACCTTTTACCCCGTCCTATTTTTTTTTTTGTTTTGTAGTTTTTCTATTTACAACTATTTGGACTGATTTTTACTTATTTGTTCTTTTTTCTGCTTTTGTATTCTCCTTCCTCTTTCAGTATTTCCCTGCACTTTACTCCACAACTGGGTTCTGGTGTCTCCTGGCTCTGCACGTGCTGTTTCGACCATGCAGTAGCGCTGGGCTACGAAAAGTCACCCATCTTATTGTTTTTCTTTTGTACTTATCCATTTATTAACCATACATTGCACTCTCTTTCCTTTCTCCTCCTCCCACTTTGCTCAAGCAGATGTTTTCCTGTCTCGCTACCGCACCTGTTAGAGAATATCTTTTCTGACGGAACGTCTCTCTTCAACGCTGCACTGACTACCACACTCCCCCCTCCTCCCAACTACGTGCATCAACCCTATTGGCTGGCACCACGCTGCTGAGAACTTATCACCGCCCACATTCTTACCTGTATAAAATCCGTATTGGGTCAGCCGGCTTTCTTTTTGGATTCTTGACCAAGGAAATTGCGGCCGACGGATTGTCCCGAAACGTCAGTAAATTAACACTACTTGCTGCGTAATAACCCAGAACAGCGCAGTTCTAACAATGGATTGGTTTGAAATACTGATACATGCTACATGCCTGCGCTGTAATTTGAGTGTCCAAATTATGTACCTCCACTAGTATCGAAATGTTATTTGACTTCCCCACATCAAAGAAAAATTGGTGGGAAACTGGATATAAGTTATTTATATTCGTATCTGCCACAACTATGTTGTAGTTATAGGACACTTTTATTACACAAGTATTAGAATAAGTTACGTTGGATTTTTATTTTTATTTCACGAACCCCTAAACTAATATTCTGCAGATTAGCAGGTGTCGGATTTGCGAGTTTTATGTCCCACGTATATACTAACCACAATATATTTTTGAGTACCCCAACTGGGGTAAGCATGTATAAAAATTACATTTATTAGACCCACCGTGTCTCACAAAAAAAAACTTGATTCCTGGTTCCAGTAGTAAAATGAGAATACATATCAATTGTGCGCAGCAGGAAGTCCTGTATAAACCCCAACTACCGCCCTGTCGTACGTCCGGATGTCAGTCGATACACGACCCACTGAATATATCTGTACAGAAGACAGACATCATCCGCCAACGAATAGCAGTTTCCTAACGGATTCATAAGTCAGTCTTTTATAAGTATAATCATAATGTATGGCAACAGCCGCTAAAACAATGGACCATTTTGATGTGTCTTGCTACATTTAAATGAACTCCTGTCACAACCAACTTGTTTGTCTGATAAGTCACAAAAAGTAACCGACTGTCAGACCAGCGATGATGAACTCACGGCACGTGCATCAAAGGCATTTCCGCGCACATTCGGGGGCAGCTGTTGAGTATAGTAAATCCGTGTGACCGGGGACATTTTCCTGCCTTGGCTCTGAGTCTCTAACACAGTGCCATTTCTTCGGCTAAAGAATCTCTATGACCTTGGTTTCTCACCAAACGTTTGCTCCGAAAACCAAGTTCAATCACAGGATATCAGACATAGTTCTTAGTATTAATTACTGTTCTCATTCGCTGGCAATTCTTTCTTGTAATTAATTTAATTATTCAGGCAGTGAATGTTTATTTTCTGTAGGTGCAAATATGAAGAATCCGGATAAGTGTGTCAGCTGATCTGTCAAGTTTCCTCCTACACTGTCTCCATACCTCATAACCCATCTCTAGCGTAAAATATGCCAACCACTTATAAAGGGATTTCTAATTTCTTTCCCCACAAACCTATAAACCATTCGAAACTATTCCAATGGCTACAAGTTGAAGGCGCAATATCATCCTCGACGATGAGGGCGTCCCCTCTAGATGTCGCCGTCTAAGAGTAATCCGACGCTGGGGTCGGGCGGCGGACGTCAGTAATAACTCTTCTTGTGAGATCGCACAGTCACTTGCTTGGTTTTCCCTCCATAGTAATGCGTAGTGCCGACCCCAGTTCGTTGGGCTGCTGCAGGGTTCCAGAGGGCGGAGAGAGTCGTTTATTGATTCTCTCTCTCTCTCTCACTCTCTCTCTCTCTTGTGTTGGATAGAAAATTGTCTTCCATCTAGAAGTTCAATATCAAGAGAAAGCACGAAGAGCAGAGACGACCGATAGTTCTTGGATTACAGGTTAAGACACACGTTGTCTAAATCAAAAAGGAAATCTCATCTAATCAAAATCAAGCTATGTTGGATTTTACCACTACCCAGTTTTTAGTGGCAGATCTGGGAAAGAATACGAAGTACGGATGATTTGGTGACGTATTCTTATCTAAGACAAAATTTCGTCGATTTTAGGCGCGTTCGAAAGTAGTTGCAAAAAGAGACTATTAATCTCATCGCGTCTGTCTGTTCTTCTTTCCGCTTTTCTGACCGCACAGACGAATTCTCGTTAAAATTGTTAGTTGGAGCCTTTATTAAATTTGTCAATATATTCCGATTTTGGTTGAAGTAGAGCAAAAACAGTATGCACGTTACATGGTCAGCTGTGTATTTATAACAATATCTAGTCGTGAGTAATCGTCATAGTTGAGACAGTGTTCATTGTGACAGTACGAACTGAGGCCGAAGAAAGAGTTAACGGCCTAAACATAATAATCCAGCATGAACTACATCTCGTCCTTTCCGAGCTACGGATATAAGCAGTTGTAAATACGCTTCCAAAATAGGAAGAAAACGTTCAATGTCTATTTCGCAAATCGTGGAAAGGTACATTTCGAATATTCACACTTACATTTTTTTGAGAACTGTCACAAATTTAAAACCTAGGGACAAATTTGTGTCCCTCTCCGCGGATATTTCCTGACATGTTACTGTTGCTTTTATTTTGTGTAGTTCATTCTCAGTAATGAAGCGTTGACATTAGGAGGGAGTTATGGAGAGAAATCCTGGCGATATTTATATTACACTGTTTGTTCAAGGTGTGTTTCATAGTCGCTTCAAATGCAGTCATTACGGTCCCAGGTCTCGGTCATTACTCTGACTGGTGTAAGAATATTTTGTACTATTACTAATCCGAAGAAAATTGTATGTGCCCGTACAAAACTTACACAAAGAAGCGCCGTGGTTATGATTCGTAAAACCAAGGTGGGGAACATACATTTCCTAGCGAATGCTTGTAACGATTTTGAAAAATGTGATTTGTTGAAAGTGACCCAAGTTGAAGATGATCTTGGCCAAACCCTACACAGAGATCACACTTCCCTTCACCTTACTTCTCGAGGGTATAATTACCAATTAACCCTTTGAACAGTAGGTTAATAAACACTGCCTCCTTGAACGAGCGTTTAGAGTTCCGGACCTAGGCTTCATACGCAGGGGAAATGTATTGTAGGATTCATTAAAGGAACGAGTCATATCTACTGAAAGAAGAAATGCACACGGTGTGATGTACGTACCGTTTGCGAAGTTGTTGCTGGCGCTGTTGTCAGCACACAGTTGTCGCACATCCTGTAAAGTTGTGGGTAAACACCCTGCCTTTTCGACGGCAAATAGCATGAACTACAACATTTGGCAGAGGAGGAGAAGGCTTGCGTGATTTCAGGCTTCCCCCGCGAAGTAGATGAGAACTGCATTCTTCTGGGTTATTATGTAGCGGGTAGTGGTAAATTCTTACCGACGTTTCGGGACAATCTATCGGTCCCAAATTTTTATTTCTTGACCCCTGAAGATGGAACCGATAGGTCGTCTCGAAACGTCGACGAAAATTACTACTACTCGCTGCGTAATGACTCAGAAGAGCACAGTTCTCGAAGAGAAGGCGTGTTTTGAAATTCCTATTGCAGAATTACCATCCCTGTTTTAATGGAAGATATGTAATTTATACCAGTTACAACAGACAGCAGACTACATTTACGTGAATGGTCCACCAGAATCACCATATTATGCGGTTTCATGTGACAATTCATACAGTCTATTTAAATTCACTGCTCTCTCGTAGCTACATTTAATAATTACGCAGCCTCACAGTCCTAATGTGTCAATTACACAATTAATTCGAATGAACATAAATCAATCGGATTAACAAAGAAACCCTGTCAGTTTAAAAGCTATCTACAATCACTTGTTCATAGTAAAGAATAAATTTCATTCTTCTGTATACGTCACGTCTATTTTGTGTGAAACACACAGACAACCAACGGAGGTATGCTGGAGACATTAGGCTCTACCAGAAACTGCTTCCTTCATACGGGCTCAGAACTACCTCAAATTTCGACAGACTCGTAAATAAGACGCCCACTGTTTAGGTTGTCATTTTCTTTCCACTTCTTATTAATTCTTCTTGTTACTTCTACCTCTAAATTTGTTTCAATTTTTACTTTTCGAATCCTCATATCCTTCAGTATAATGTCAAAGATTGCTGAAGTCCATACACATATAACATATGCCTAGCAATGTATACAAATAGTAACACGGATGACAGCAGTGATAGTGGCTACAGCAGTAACAGAACCCGTAGCAGAGTTGTTTATCAACGTTTCTTTTCATTGTGCTCTCAACAGCTCATAATGTTCAGAGCAGCGGTTCCCAAACTTTCTCGGTTCACGACGCCCCAAGTATCTCAGCAAGTTTTTCACGGCCCCCCTAGGCCAAAAGCTTTACCGAACACGTCCGGTATTAAGTAGTTAGGACCAAAAAACGTAGTAACTGTTTTTTCCAACAACTTAGAAGCCGTCTGAAAAAAAAATACTACACATAAATTGAAAGAAAAACAACATTTCAAAATATTGTTTTTCTTTCAATTTATGTGTAGTATTTTTTTTCAAACGGCTACTAAGTTGTTGGAAAAAATAGTTACTAGGTTTTTTGATCCTAACTACTTGATACCGGATGTGTTCGGTAAAGCTTTTGGCCTAGGGGCGCCGTGAAAAACTTGCTGAGATACTTGGGGCGTCGTGAACCAAGAAAGTTTGGGAACCGCTGCAGTTTGGGACGATTCGTGAATAAACATTTGGACACTATGTGGAAGGAGGCGATTGTGACGTATTTGCCTAAAAATCTAAATAAAACCATGAAAAACCATGGTAAATATAGCCGGTCTGCCAGCCAAGATTTGAACACAGGACGGCCTGAATCCAAAACAGGCGGTTTACCACTTGGTTGCAACGTGCAGCATAGTAGTGGCGGTGATATTATTATTATTATTAGTAGTAGTAGTAGTAGTAGTAGTAGTAGTAATAGTAGTAATAGTAGTAGTAGTAGTTGTTGTTGTTGTTGTAATAGTACCAGCAACGCTTTAGGTCATACAAACTTCATATTTGTACTTCTCATACTCACCAATTCATACTAATTTTATATTCATAGTCCAGATTTAATCGGTTCATCGGTTATTCTAACGCTGTTATTAGTTCGTACGTGTTCAGCAGCTTTCAAAGAAAGGAAGAAACATAATTTTGTTACATCGATGTAGCCTTTGACTTGACTTCTCTAATGCAGTGTTTCTCAACCGCCGGGCCGCGGCCCGGTACTGGGCCCTGGCATCAATTATACCGGGCCGCGAGAGGTTCTCCTGGAATTTGTCATTTTAGTTTTCT
>JGI20166J26741_11676584_pt1 | contig 11016 bp, 10 predicted proteins | sample TergutCu122P5_FD_26741 | JGI IMG/M metagenome (IMG submission 26741) | reverse complement strand
AAAAAAGCGCTGGATACCGCCGCCGCGTCCATAAACGCCTCCCACAGGTATTACGTGAAGGCCCTGCGGCTCGTCTCCGCCGAAAACAACGCGCTCGTCCTGGCCGCGCAGGACGAGGCCACCGCGGCCAGAGCGAAAGAGGCCGCGGACGTCCTGGCCGCGTCGATGAAAGCGCAGGGCTTTGACCAGCGCATCGTCATCACCACGGAAAAAGAGCGCGGTTCGTCCGGGATACAAATCCCCTTTACAAAAAGCGAAGAAAAGGATATAATAAGTAGAGTCGGGGATTTAATGAATTTCAATATAGAATCCTCATAGCGCGGAGGGAAAATATGGCAAAAGGTTATAGCGGCATGGGCGGCAATTTCGGCGGCATGAACATGAACAATATGATGAAACAGGCGCAGCAGATGCAGCGCAGGCTGGCGGAGGCCCAGGAAGAGCTGGCCGCCCGGCGTTACGAGGCCACTTCCGGCGGCGGCGCGGTCAAGGTCGTCATATCCGGCAAAAAGGTCGTCGAATCCATCGAAATCGACAAGGACGTCGTAGACCCGGAGGACGTCGAAATGCTGCAAGACCTGATACTGACCGCCGTCAACGAGGCCCTGCGCCAGGAGGAGGAAGCCTCCCAATCGGAAATGGGCAAGCTGACCGGCGGCGTTGGGCTGCCGTTCTGATATGAACTACTACGGCAACTACATCACCGAGCTGATCGAGCAGTTGGCCAAGCTGCCGGGCATCGGCGGCAAAAGCGCGCAGCGGCTGGCTTTCCACATCATAGATATGCCCGCGGAAAACGCCGCCGCCCTGGCCAGGGCCATCACGGAGGCCCGGGGCAACGTGCGCTACTGCTCTGTCTGCTGCAACCTGACCGACGGCGAGATATGCTCCGTCTGCGAAAACTATAAGCGCGACAGGGCGACGGTCATGGTCGTGGAAGACCCGCGCGATATGGCGGCGTATGAGCGCACCGGCGAGTACAACGGCCTGTACCATGTGCTGCACGGGGCCATCTCGCCGATGGACGGCGTCGCCCCGGACGACCTGCGCATAAAGGAACTGCTGAGGCGCTTCGAACAAACGCCTGGCGAGGCGCAAATCAAAGAGGTCATCATCGCCACCAACCCCAACGTCGAGGGCGAGGCGACCGCGATGTACCTCTCAAGGCTGCTGAAGCCGCTCGGCGTCGTGGTCACGCGCATCGCGCACGGCGTGCCCGTCGGCGGGGATCTGGAATACGTTGACCAGGTGACGCTTTCCCGCGCCCTGTCCGGCCGCCGGGAAATTTAACCAACTATCGTCATTGCGGGCCTGACCCGCAATCTATGAAAGGTGCTGTCTATGAAACTGGTTTTGGCGATTATTCATGACGACGACGCGTATGATATAATGGACATGCTCCGGGACCGCGGCTACAGCGCGACGAAGCTCGCGTCCACCGGCGGCTTTCTGCGCTCCGGCAACACCACGCTGATTTCCGGCGTGGACGAGCAGCGCGTGGACGAATTGATCGGCATCATCGAATCAAAAGGCAAGTCCCGCAAGCAGGTAATGGCCGTCAACCCGCCGGGGGCGGGCACCGGCGAAGGCTACGTGCCCTTCCCGGTCGAAGTGTCCGTCGGCGGGGCCACTATATTCGTGATGGACGTGGAGCAATTCAGAAAAGTCTGATAACCGGTCCGTCATGAGCGATTTTTCTGATATTATCGGGAACGAGGCAACCGTCAGGAGCCTTCGGGCCGCCCTGGCGAACGGGCGCGCCGTCCAAAGCGCCGCGTTTTGCGGCGAACGCGGCAGCGGCAAAAAGACGCTGGCCCGCGCCTATGCCGGGGCGCTGCTCTGCGAGGCCGGCCTGCCTGCGGCATGCGGCGTCTGCGGTTCCTGCCGGGCTTTTGAAAGCGGCAACCACCCGGATTTCATGGCCGTTTCCTCCGGCGGCGCGAAGAGCGTGGGCGTCGGGGACGTGCGGCGCGCGGTCGCGGAAGTGAGCCTGCGCCCGCTCAAAGCCGGCCGCAAGGTGTATATCTTCGAGGACGCGCAGATTATGACCGCCGCGGCCCAGAACGCGCTGCTTAAAGTCCTGGAACAGCCGCCGCCCTTCGCGGTGTTCATCCTGCTCTCGGATTCGGTCTCGGCCCTGCTGCCGACGGTGCGCTCGCGCTGTATCATCTATAAAACACAGCCCGTCGGCGAGGCCATGGTCAAAAAACGCCTGATAGAGACGGGCGTCCCCGCGGGCGCGGCTTCGCTCGCGGCGGCTTACGCGCGCGGCAATATCGGGCGGGCCGCGGAATTGGCGCGGGACGCCGCGTTTCAGGAAATGCGGTCGCAGATACCGCTTCTGCTCGCGGGGCTTAAAGACCGCGGCCCGGCGGACGCGTTCGCCCTGGCGAAACGCTTTGAAGCCTGGAAAGACCGCGCGCCGGAGGCCCTTTCGATAGCGCTGATGTGGTACCGCGACGCGCTGGCGTACAAAGAATGCGGCGGCCGTTTCGTCATAGCCGCGGATATGCTTGATTTGCTGGAAGCCCACGCCGGCCCGCTGGACGCCGCCGGGCTGCTGGCTCAGCTGGGCGCGGTGGAGCGGGCGGAGGCGCGGCTTCGCACGAACGCCAACTTTCAGCTGACGCTGGAAGTGATGTTTTTGGATTTGATTCTTTTATGATTCTTTTATCTTAATATAGGCGGCATAATATATGAACGAGTCTCTGCAAGCTCAGCAGCCTTCTCAGAAGGAAAACAAGCAAAAATATAAATTTGACAAAAACCGCAAGCGCCAAAAACCGGAAAAGGCCAATTTCGACGAGTATTTCGAAAAGCTGGACGAACGGCTGGGGACCGCCCGCCAGGGCGAGCCCGTCAGGGTCGTCGGGGTGCGCTTCAAAAACGCCGGCAAGATCTACTATTTCGACAAGGGCGAGCTGGATATAACCGAAGGCATGTCCGTCATTGTCGAGACGGCGCGCGGCATGGAGCTTGGCAAGGCCGAGTACACGGACAGGGCCGTGCCGCCGGAATGCGTCGTCGCGCCGCTCAAAAAGATCATGCGCGCGGCCTCCCCGGAAGACGTGGCCCAGGACGCGGCCAACCAGGCGCGCGAAAAAGAGGCCTTCGGCGTCTGCCTGGAAAAAATCGCCAAACACAACCTGGACATGAAGCTAATCGACGTCGAGATGACCTTTGACGCGACCAAAATCATCTTCTATTTCTCCGCGGACGGGCGCGTGGATTTCAGGGAACTGGTCAAGGACCTGGCCTCGGTTTTCCGTATGCGCATTGAATTGCGGCAGATAGGCGTCCGGGACGAGGCGAAGATGCTAAAGGGCGTCAGCATCTGCGGGCGGCCGCTGTGCTGTTCGACGTTTCTCGGCGATTTTCAGCCGGTGTCCATAAAAATGGCCAAGGAACAGGGGCTTTCGCTTAACCCGACCAAGATTTCCGGCATTTGCGGGCGCTTGATGTGCTGCCTTAAATACGAGGAAGAAACATACGAATACCTGAACAAGGGCATGCCCAACCCGGGCGATGTCATCCGCACGCGCGACGGCGACGGCGAGGTGCTCTCCGTCAACATCCTGCGCCAGACCATCAAGGCGGCCGTCCGCAAGAAGCCGCAGGACGACCCCACCATCGGCAGCTTCAGCTCGCAGGATATTACGATCCTTGAGCGCAAGGCCCCGCCGGAGGAGAACGAGGGCAAGGCGGGCGGGCGGGGCCGGGGCCGCGGCGGGAAGCATAACGCCGACCACGACGACCGCATCGAAGAATAATATGGATTCGGACGCTGTTGATTCGGAAACTGTTATCGAAGATTTGCAGCGGGGCGGGCTGCGCTTTATCCAGTGGCGCGGGGCGTTCCGTTTTGGCATGGATTCCGTGCTGCTCGCGGATTTCATCAAATGCAAAAAAGGCGGCGCGATACTGGATTTATGCACGGGAACGGGCATAATACCCGTCCTGCTGACGGCCCGCACGGAAGCCGCCCGCGTCACCGGGCTGGAGATACAGCCGGAGAGCGCGGAAATAGCGCGCGAAAACGCCGCGCTTAACGGCCTTCAGGCGGTCATCGGCATAATAACCGGGGATTTGCGGCGCATCGCGCAGCACTGCCCGGCCGCCGCTTTCGACGCCGTCTCCGCCAACCCGCCCTACATAAAATACCGCGGCGGCCTGGTCAACCCGGACGCGGCCGTCGCGCTGGCACGGCATGAAATAGCGTGCGGCCTGGAGGACGTCGCGGCCGCCGCCGCTTACGCGCTTAAGCCCCGCGGGCATTTTTACATGGTGCATAAACCGCACAGGCTGGCGGAGATCATATGCGCGCTGAGGCGCGTAAAGCTGGAGCCCAAAGCGCTGCGTTTCGCGCACCCGCGCGTGGCGGACCGGCCCAGCCTGGTGCTGGTCGAAGCCGTGAAAAACGGCGGCGCGGGCGTCACCGTGATGCCGCCGCTGATCATCTACGATGAAAACGGCGCGTATACCCCCGAGGTTTCGCGGATATACGGCGCGCAGCCGGATTAATATTACAAATTTGTTGCAAATGTATTTCAGACAGCCATTCCATTAATTAATATATTGCTAAATCTGGGATTTTGGGTTATAATATTTGTGATGAAAATTTTAGATTTTAAATCAAAGATTTTTGCTTCGACCGAAAGATACGGCGGGAGGGATTGTATGCGCGCGCGCTTGGGCTATATTGCGGCATTTTTGGCGGTAACAGTCCTCGCGTCCCTCTCGGCCGCGCCATTTTGTTCCAATGCGCGCGCCGACATAACGCCCGGCGGCTTTCTCGCTTTGAATACCATCAGCTCCGTGACGCGGCTGGATTTGTCCGACGGAAAAATCGCCGGCGATAAAGCCTCGTATACGTTGAATATCCCCCAGATCTGGGCGGGATATCTGATCGCGGACAGGGAAAAACTCATAAACAGCGCGGATTTGCTGGAAAAGATCAATTTTTATTATCAGCCGCAGGCCAATTACGCCAAGCCCGTGTTTTTGATGAGCTTTTTCGTGTTTTCCACCGGCGGCTGGGCGGATACCAACGCCGACGGCTATATGAAGATACTGACTTCCGTCAACAATGTTTTCGCCGCCAAGTCAACATCGGACAACCCCTTCACCAACGAGACGGACAAGGCGCTGTTCTCGCGCTTCATCGCGGACGCCTCCAACGCGGACTTTATATACAAAATGATCTCCCTGCCGCCGGAAAACAAAGAAATCGCCAACAACCAGATACGCGTCAACGGCAGTCTCGTCAAGGGCGCGGCGTCCATAGCCAAAAACGGCGTCGTCTACGTCCCCGTGCGCAAGGTGTGCGAATTCATGGGCTACAACGTGAACTGGCTGGCGGCCAGCCGGGCCGTCACCGTGTCGGGCAGGGGCGCGTACGTCGTGTTCCTCGCCTACACGCCCAAATTCAACCAAGGCTTCTCCGTCATGCTGGTCAACGGCACAACATACGTTTCATCCATGTTCTTCGTACAAAAACTGAATTCCAGCCTCGAAATCGACGACAGCGACAATGTGCTGATCACGAACAGGTAAAAGCAACCGGCCCTACAGCGCGGAGACAAACGCTCTCAGCGCCTTTTTGCCGTTTTCGTCGTATTTAAACACGCCCGCGTCGTGCAGGCATCTCAGGAATTTCCGCGCGACCTCTTCATTGATTACGGAATCAATATTGCCTTTTGTAAGCCGGCCGGCGTTTTTGAGGCCCAGCGCCCATTCGCGGTGTATCTCCGGGACGCCGTCCGTTTCGCCCAGCGCGAAGCGCTTGACTTCCTCCAGCTCCCTCAGCAGCCTGCCGGGCAGTATGGCCAGCCCCATCACCTCGATCAGGCCGATATTCTCCTTTTTGATATGCCAGATGTCGGCGTGCGGGTGAAAAATGCCCAGCGGGTATTCGTCCGTCCGCCGGTTGTTGCGCAGCACCACGTTCAGGATGTAGTCGCCGCCTTTTTTGCGCGCGATGGCCGTGACGGTGTTGTGCGGCGTATCGCCGGTATGCGACAGGACGGCGTTTTCAGCGTCGTCGTAGGTTTTCCAGGTTTCGAATATATGCTCCGCCGCCTCGACTGCCGCGTTTTTATCCGCCGATTCAAGGCGAATCAGCGTCATGGGCCATTTGATCAGGGAAAACCTGACGGCCGGGTACGCCCCCAGCGCGAAGCTGTCGTAGGCCGGAGCCTTCTCCATCGCGAATTCGTAGTTCCCGCCCTGAAAATGGTTGTGGTTGAGTATTGAGCCGCCGACTATCGGCAGGTCCGCGTTGGAGCCGAGGAAATAGTGCGGGAACATATCGGCGAAATCCAGCAGGCGCTTGAATGTCGCCTTCTCGATCTTCATGTCCGTGTGCCGCGGGTACAGCACTATGCAGTGCTCCCGGTAATAACTGTATGGGGAATACTGGAAATACCAGTCCTCGCCGTCCAGCGCGATTTTCACCAGCCGCAGGTTCACGCGGGACGGGTGCCCCAAGTGCCCTTCGTAGCCCTCGTTTTCCAGGCATATCTGGCATTTCGGGTAGCCCAGGTCTTTTTTGAATTTCTCCCTCTCAATATCTTTCGGGTCTTTCTCCGGCTTGGAGAGGTTTATGGTGATGTCAATCTCGCCGAAATCGGTTTGCTGTTTATAGCTGATATTCTTCGCTATCTGCGCCGTTTTGATGTAGTCGGCGTCCTTGCAGAGCTTGTAAAACCAGTCCGTTGCGGCGGCCGGCTCCGCACGGTATTTTTCGCCGAACACCCTGTTTATCTCGGAGGGCCTGGCCAAAAAGCAGTCCATAATCTTATTGGCCAGAATCTCCTTTTCGTCCGCGAAATCGCCGATAACGCCGTCTTTGACCGCGTTCGCGGCGATGATATCCAATATTTGGGGGATGCTCAAGCCGCAATCCCCGCCCGGCGCGTCCTCCGGCTTGGTCCCGGTTATGGCCATTATCCTGTTTCTGACGTAGATTTCGTCCTCCGCCGCCAGCAGCCCCGCTTCATATGCCTTCCTGATCAGTGCCTCTGTCATAACATAACCCCTACTCTATCTCACGCGGGCCGCCGCTGATTTCCACCGTGTAGAACCCCGCGGCGTACCCGGTTTCCCTTTTGTACACTTCTCCGACGTTTTTCGCGGCGTTCGCGGCCTCGCCCTTTGCCACTATGGCGATGGCGCAGCCGCCGTAGCCGTCGCCGCCGGTCATCCGCGCGCCCAGGACGCCCTTTTGCGCCTGCGCCGCGCGGACCAGGCAGTCGATCTGCGGGCCGGTTATCTCGTACAGCTCTTTAAGGGAGGCGTGCGACTGGTTCAGGTATTCGCCGAATTGCTTAATATCCTTGTCTTTCAAGGCCCGCACGGACATAACGGTGCGCCGGTTTTCATACAGCACATGGCTTGTCCGCTTTATCAGCGCTTCGTCGCCCAGGATGGCCTTGTTTTTCTCGAACCAGTCGATATCGACGTCCACCAGGCACCCGGCCTTTATGTGTTCGTTGATTATCTCCAGGGATTTCATGCACTCCGCGAAACGCGCGTTGTACTTGGAATCCGTCAGCACGCGGGATTTGTTGGAATTCATGATCAGCAATTCGTATTCGCCGAAATCTATCGGGACGTATTCGAAGCTCAGGTCGTCGCAGTTGAGGTACACCGCGTTGTCCGCCTTGCCCATCTGCACCGCGAACTGATCCATGATGCCCGAATTGACGCCGATAAACTCGTTTTCGGTCTTTTTGCCGAGCAGGGCCATATCCACGCCGCCGACGCCCGCGCCGAACAGGCTGTTCACGACGCAGCCGGCCAGCATCTCCAGCGAGGCGGAGGAGGAGAGGCCGGAGGCCTTGGGCAGGTCGCCCTGCACGGCCAGGTTGAAGCCGTTTTCCAGCTTGTATTTTGGGCCGATGCTCTTCAGCATCCCCGCCACGTAGTTGCCCCAGCCGTTCTCCGGCTTATTTTCCAGCGCGTCCAGCTCAAGGCAGACCACGCCGTCGCTTTCAAAATCCAGGGAATACAGCTTCACCAGCCGGTCGCCCCGCAAACCCGCCGCGCCGTACGTGCCCATGCTCAGCGCGCACGGCAGCACGTTGCCGCCGTTGTAATCTATATGTTCGCCGATGAGGTTCACCCTGCCGGGCGAGAAAAAGACGCGCTCGTGCTCAGCGCCGAAAACGGCCTTGTATTTCTGTTTCAGATTTTCCAGATCCATCATAATGATCACCTATCATGGCAATGACACAAACTTCGCGTAATCGCGCTCTATATCCGGGCGCGGGTTGGGGCTGTATTTCCTGATTTCAAAGGAATCGGCGATGATCCGGCGGGCCTCCCGGATAGAGGCGATTTCGCCCAGCGCGACCAGCTGAACGGCAATATTGCCCAGCGCGCTGGATTCCACCGGCCCGGCGTGAACCGCGCAGCCCGTGTAATCGGCGCAGAGCTGGTTAAGCAGCCCGTTCTGGCTGCCGCCGCCGACGATATTGACAACGTCGGCCTTGCTCCCGCGGATATCCTCAATTTCGGAGAGCGCCCGCCGGTACTGCATGGCCAGGCTCGCGAACACGCAGGCGGCGATTTCGCCGGGGGTACCGGGGACGGCCTGCCCCGTCCCGGCGCAGCAGCCCTTTATCTCCGCAGCCATATCGTCGGGGTTGAGGAAGCGCGGGTTATCCGGGTTGACAAAGGACAGGCCGCGGCCGCTCTTTATCTCGGCCTCCGCCAGCTCCACAAGGCGCTGAATGCTGTAATCCGCTCCCAAAATCCTCTGGACTTCCTGTATCAGCCAAAGCCCGATGATATTTTTGAGCAGGTTGACGCCCGCCGCGCCGCCTTCGTTGCTGAAATTGTGGCGCATCACCGTTTGGCCGGTCAGCGGCTTTTCGCTCTCAAAACCCAGCACGGACCACGTGCCGGAGCTGATGAACACGCTGTCTTTTGACGTCAGCGGCGCGGAAACCACCGCGGAGGCGGTGTCGTGGCTGGCGGCGGCGATTACTTTGGTACGCGGGAAGCGCGCTTTGATGCGTAGGCCGTCCGAAATCCCGCCCAGCGCCGTTCCCGGCTTTACAATAGCCGGGAACATGGCCCTATCCGCGCCGATCAGCCGCAGCAAATCGGCGTCCCAGTCGTTTTCGGCGATATTGATCAGCTGCGTCGTGGTCGCTTCCGTGTATTCTGCGGCTATCACGCCGCTGAACAGAAAACTCAGATAATCCGGCAGCATCAGCAGCGTTTTGGCTTTTTTGAAGCCGGCCGGATCGCTCTTAATATGCTCGTAAAGCTGGAAAATCGTGTTGTACTGCGCGAACAGCAGGCCCGTTTTGCCGAAGATATACTCCTTGCCGGCCAGCCGAAACAGCTCGTCCATCGTGTTGTCCGTGCGGTGGTCGCGGTATGAGTATACGTCGAAAACCCTGTCGCCGGCGGCGTCCAGGACGGCGTAATCCACGCCCCAGGTGTCAATGGCCATAGAATCGACGGCTGCGCCCAGCGCGCCCAGCTTTTCCATGCCCGCCAGCATTTCCGCGAAAATCAGCCCGGTATCCCAGAAGTAGCTGCCGTTTTTCTCGAAAAAGCTGTTTTTGAAGCGGTGTATCTCTTTTATTTTGATAGTCCCGTCCTGAAACGAACCCAGGATCAGCCTGCCGCTGGAAGCGCCGAGGTCAAACGCGGCACAGTTCGCAGACATACGGCCTTACCTGTAAAGCGGGCCGTAAGCCGCGCAGGCCCTGTAATCCGAGCCTTCCGGGTCCATGCCGAAGGCGTTCCAGGCGGACGGGCGGAATATCTTGTCCGCGCTGACATTGTGCATGCAAACGGGGATTCTGAGGATCGAGGCGAGCGTGATCACATCCGCGCCGAAATGGCCATAGCCGATGGCGCCGTGGTTCGCGCCCCAGTTGTTCATCACGGAGTACACGTCTTTGAACGGCCCAGCGCCCGTCAGAATTGGCACGAACCAGGTGGAGGGCCAGGTGGGGTTGGTGCGGTCATCAATGGTCTTGGCAATATTTTCCGGAATGTCCACCGTGTAGCCTTCGGCCAGTTGAAGCGCGGGGCCCAGGCCGTGAATCCAGTTCACGCGCATCATGGTGCAGGGCATGCCGCCCAGCGTCGTAAATCTGGATGAATAGCCGCCGCCGCGGAAATACTGGAGGTCCGCGTAGTCCCACTGGGTGTTTTTCAGGCAGGCGTCCGCCTCTTCGGGCACAATTTCCCAGAAGGGCTTCATCGCGGGCGCCCCGTCTTTTGACATCCTGCCCGTCGCGTCAAGCGTTGTCGCGCCGGAATTGATCAGATGGATGAAGCCGGCCGCGGCCGGGCCCTCCGGCTTGTAGCCGACGCGTTCAAGCGCTTCAGGGCTCCAATACGAGCGTATATCGGAAAACATCATGGCGGCGTTGGTCAGCAGGTGGCCGAACAGCATCGCCGCGCCGTTGAGCGAGTCGTTTTCGGTGGCGAACACGAACGGTTCGCGTATGCCGTTCCAATCGAAGGAGGAATTGAGGATGGCCTCCATAAAATCGCCGTTGGGCAGGTAGTCCGTCCACTGGCGCTGGCCCTGGAAGCCGCCGGCTATGGCGTTGTGGCCCATGGCCTCCTCCGCGAAGTTTTCCTTCAGCTTGGGGTTGCCGATCATCAGGTCGCGCGCGATCATGGTCATTTTGACGGAGAACTCCTTGTTATACCGCTTCTTCTCCGGCGAATCCGTGACGGCGTTCAAATCCTTGCCGATATTGCAGTTGGCGTCGAACCAGGCCAGCGCCCGTTCGAATTCCTCTTTGTCATATATTTCCTGCTCGATCCTGCGCGTTATCTCGCACATATCAATGTATTCGTTGCGCATTCCAAGATACTCGCGGAAGAAATCCGCGTTCACCATGGAGCCGGCGATGCCCATCGAGACCGTGCCGAAAGAGAGGTATGACTTATCGCGCATAGCCGCGGCGGCGATTGCGGCGCGCCCGAAGCGCAGCAGCTTCTCCCGCACGTCCGCCGGGATGGTCGTGTCGTCGGCGTTCT
>JGI20166J26741_11676473_pt1 | contig 11017 bp, 8 predicted proteins | sample TergutCu122P5_FD_26741 | JGI IMG/M metagenome (IMG submission 26741) | reverse complement strand
TAGCGTCTTTTTGTAGCTATAGACAGTATATTATTATTTTATAGGAAAATAAATGATGAGAAATTTAATAATTTGATTATTTTTTTAATTATGAAAACAAAAGTTTTTTTTATTAGTTTGTTTGTGGGTTTTTCTGCCCATGCTTTTGCGCAGGAAAGCCAAGTTTCAGAAAACCAATTGCCCGGCTACAGAACCGCATTTGTACATAGCAGTGCGGGAGAAAATTGGTTTGTCAATGTCAGTGGGGGAATACAGATGTATAATCCATTTTCAGATGCAAGTGATGTAAGTCTTATGAAACACATTACTTTCCTGCCGGCTTTAGCCGTTGGTAAATGGTTTAATCCTTACTGGGGAGTTCGTTTAAAAGCCCAAGCATGGGAAGCGCATACCTTTAACGATATGGCGCCAACCTGGATGCAACACATTAAGTATTACAATGTGCATGTGGATGCTATGTGGAATTTAGCGAATTACTGGGGAGTATATAATCCCAAGAGATTATTCAATTTCACGCCGTATGTAGGCTTGGGCTTTGCCCATAAATTCGCAGTTAAAGATGCTGATCAGGCAAACTATACGCCTCCGCAAGCTTTGCTTGCCTCCCGTAGAGTGATTAGTACGAGCGATTATTTTCGGGAATCTAATGCGCTTTCTGTTAATCCGGGTATTCAATTTGGATTTCGTTTGAGCAATCGCATCAATTTGGATTTTGACTTGGGAGCTACTATTGTAGGCGATTATTTCGAACGTATTCATTTCCGTCCCGACAATGATATCATCCTTACAGCTATGGGTGGTTTCACTTTCAAACTGGGCAAAACTACGTTTGACATTGTCGAGCCGATGAATCATGCTTTGATTGATGAATTGAACGGAAAAATTAATGCATTGCGTCAAGAAAATGATAGATTGTCTAATCGCAAGGTTGAGTGTCCGCAATGTCCTCCGCCTGCTGCTCCGGCACAAGTTGAAAAGGCTGCTGTAACTGAAATCAATTACGTTCCAAATGTTGTGTTCTTCCGTCTAAACAGCTCACAAATTGACGCCAACCAACAGATTAACATTTACAACACGGCGAAATTCATGAAGGAAACCGGTGAAAAGATTAAAGTAGTTGGCTATGCTGATAAGGGTACTGGAAGCAATAAGTTCAACTTGTCGATTTCGGAAAAACGTGCTAAAGCGGTTGCTAAAGAACTTTCAACAAGATACAACATCCCTCCCGGCAATATAATTGTTGACTGGAAAGGTTCTGATGTACAACCTTACGCACAAAATGAGTGGAATCGCGTAGTTATTATGAGCGCTCCAAAATAAAGCAGAATAACCATTTCAAAAAAAAGCGTCCTGTTCGGACGCTTTTTTTTTGAAATTACCTTAATAACAATTAAATTTGCACTCCAAATCAAAAATCAGATTCATAAAGAGCAAGTGATTAATAAAGACATGGCAAGCAAAAGCAGATATGGTTTTTTAATTAAATGGTTGATTATTCTGGGCGATCTGATATTAATCAATCTTATGTTTTTTATAATGCACAAATGGTTAAATTTTTATGATATAGAGTTATATAATATAAAATGGCGGATTGTCTATTTACTGCTTAATTTCTGTTATATTTTTGCAATTTCTTTTATTCCGGTTCGTATCTATCAACCTGTAATGTTTTCCGAAAAAGTGGTTCAACATTCACTATCGCTTGTAGCCCTTCACTCAATTATTTTTACTGCCTGTCTTTTTTTCCTGCAAATGATTACAGATGCTCTTCCTCTTTTTTTTGTTGCCTATTACTATTTGCTGCTTTTCGTTATTTTTACTGCATGGCGCGTAATTGCCAGAGAATCATTAAAAATTTATCGCCGAAAAGGTCATAACTATAAGCGGGTAGTCATTGTTGGCGCAGGAAAAAATGGAATGAACCTGTATGCAGAAATGAAAAAAGAAATGGCGTATGGATATTACGTTTATGGATTCTTTGACGATAATATTTTATTAAAAAGCACTTTACCAAATTATTTGGGAATGACGCACGAAGTGGAAGATTTTGTTATAAAAAACAATATTGACGAGATTTATTGTACTTTACCCAATTCACAGGATGAAAAAATTGTACGGATACTTAATTTTGCCGAAAACCACATGATTCGATTTTATATTGTCCCCGAATTTTCGAGATATGTTATGAAGCGATTGGATTTAGACAGTATAGAATCTGTTCCTGTTATGGCTGTACGTTCCGAACCCCTTCAATCCATTTCAAACCAAATAATAAAAAGAGCTTTTGACTTTGTATTTTCTTTTTTCTTTTTAGTTACATTATTTCCGGTCATGTATATTGTTTTTGGAATTTTGATTAAGCTATCATCTTCCGGTCCAATTATTTTCAAACAAACGAGAACCGGAATCTATGGTAAAAATTTTAACTGTTACAAATTCCGCTCAATGAAAATGAACGAAAATGCCAATGCAAAGCAGGCTGAAAAAGATGATCCTCGCACAACTAAAATAGGACAGTTTTTACGGCGTTCAAATTTGGATGAAATCCCTCAGTTTTTCAATGTATTAAAAGGAGATATGAGCGTTGTCGGTCCTCGACCGCACATGTTGATGCATACAGAATTGTATTCATCATTTATCAGTAAATACATGGTGCGGCACTTGATTAAGCCGGGTATTACCGGATGGGCGCAGATAAAGGGATACAGGGGAGAAACCAAAACAGCCGAACAGATGGAAAATCGTGTACGCTGCGATGTCTGGTATCTCGAGAACTGGTCTTTTTTTCTGGATTTGAAAATCATCGTAATCACCATTTTGAAAATGTTTAAAGGAGAGAAAAACGCTTATTAATGTTTATTGTCCTGTCGCTTGAGCAAAAAGACCGCTGGAATGCCATTGTCCGTTCCATGAATCAGTATGACTTCTACCATTTAGCTGAATATCACCAATTGGAACATTCGGGACGGGCGCTCTTGCTCTATTTTTCTTCGAAAAATATTTCTCTGGCTCTTCCAGTTATTTTACGTCCCATTGATGGAACAGAATACAATGACCTTACTTCCGTCTATGGATATGCCGGACCTTTGTCTAATATGGAAAATCCGGACAAACAAACCATACAGGAATTTTATAATGAACTTTTGCATTTTTTCGATCAAAATCATGTCGTTTCTGTCTTTGCTCGGTTACATCCGCTTTTCAGTAATCAGGAATTTCTTTTATCCGGATTGGGGAAAATTGTGGATACCAACCAGACAGTTGGAATCAATTTATGTTTGCCGGAACAGGAACAAAAAAGACAGTATGCACATTCCCTTAAAAACCATATCAATCGACTGAAGCGAAAGCATGTCTTTGTGAAAAAAGAACATACGCATGATGCCATTGTTCTTTTTGCCGATATGTACAGAGAAAATATGAAACGGGTAAAAGCTTCTGAATCGTACTTTTTTACAAATGAATATTTTTACCGTTTTATGGAAGAATTGCCTTCTTCCCTCTTTTTGGCTTATGATGGAGAAAAAGCAATCAGCGGTTCGCTTTTTACGACATGTAACGGAATCGTTCAACCTCATCTAAGCGCTACCCTGAACGAATACCTCCGATGGAGTCCGTTAAAATTAGTTTGGGATTGCATCAGAATAGATGCCTGCGAAAAAAAAGAAAAATGGATACATTTAGGCGGAGGGGTAGGAGGAAAAGAGGATACCCTGTTTCATTTTAAAACACAGTTTTCAAATTTGCGGTTTATGTTTAAAACATGGCAATACATTCACAATAAAGAAGTATATGCCCGATTAGTTTCTGAAAAATATCCCAATCAAATTCTCCATTCATCGTTTTTTCCACTTTACCGACTCGATTGACAAGTTTTCAATGTTTTATGATGATACCAATCATCTTTTACAATACTACCCTACGCTATTCCGGAGACACGCCCGACTCGATGGGTTAGACACGCCCAGATCTACCTCTTAGATCTGCCCAGATCTCCGGCACAGATCTGGGCAGATCTCCAACGCATTCATTAACAAGTCGTATATGAAGTTAAAATCAGTACCGTTGTATGCTGCTTTTTGTATCACTGTTTGAAAGCGCCATCATGATAACTCCCTTGCCAAATACTTTGCAGTATAGCCTTTCTTTGCTTGAACCAGCGCTTCGGGCGTTCCGGCAAACAGAATTTCGCCGCCGCCTTTGCCTCCTTCCGGACCCATATCTATAATGTAATCGGCGCACTTGATGATGTCCATATTGTGTTCAATAATAATCATGGTGTTGCCTTTGTCAACCAGCCGATTGACAACTTCGAGCAGTACCTTGATGTCGTCAAAATGCAAGCCTGTAGTGGGTTCATCCAGTATATAGAGCGTTTTGCCCGTATCGCGTTTCGCCAATTCGGCGGCTAATTTCACCCGCTGGCTTTCTCCGCCCGACAGGGTAGTGGAGGATTGCCCCAACCGGATATATCCCATTCCAACATCCTGCAATACTTTTATTTTATGATAGATAGTCGGAATATTTTCAAAAAAATCTACGGCGATGTTGATAGTCATATCCAGCACGTCGGCAATGGATTTGCCCTTGTACCGCACTTCAAGCGTTTCGCGGTTGTAGCGTTTCCCATGACAGGATTCACAGGGCGCCATCACGTCGGGCAGAAAGTTCATTTCGATGGATTTATAACCGTTCCCGCTGCAGGTTTCGCAACGTCCGCCTGCTACGTTGAACGAAAACCGTCCGGGTTTATAGCCGCGTATTTTGGATTCCGGCATTTCTACAAACAGATTCCGGATGTCGGAAAATATTCCCGTATAAGTGGCGGGATTGGAACGGGGCGTGCGTCCAATCGGCGACTGGTCAACGTTCACTATTTTATCGATAAATTCCAATCCTTCAATTGATTTATAAGGTAATGGGTCTTGAATGGAATGATACAGTTTCTGACTTATCAGCGGTTGCAGCGTATCATTAATCAAGGTTGATTTTCCGCTCCCCGAAACGCCGGTTATACAAATAAACTGACCCAACGGCAAGCGAATGTTCACATCTTTGAGATTATTTCCCGATGCGCCTTTCAAAACGATTTCTTTTCCGTTGCCTTTCCTTCGTTTTGCAGGAACAGGAATCGTTTCCTTCCCGTTGATATAGGAAGAAGTTAAAGTATCGGCTTTGAGCAATTCTTCGGGAACGCCGGCAAAAACGATTTCTCCGCCTTTTCGTCCGGCGCGCGGACCTAAATCCACAATATAATCGGCGTTTAGCATCATTTCCTTGTCATGCTCCACCACAATTACGGAATTGCCCGTATCGCGCAGTTGTTTCAGCGAATCAATCAAACGGCTGTTATCGCGTTGATGCAGTCCGATGCTTGGTTCGTCAAGAATATAAAGCACATTGACCAATTGCGAACCGATTTGAGTAGCCAGACGAATCCGCTGGCTTTCGCCTCCCGACAAGCTGACCGATGAACGGTTCAACGAAAGGTAGTCCAACCCGACATCCAGCAGGAAACGCATCCTTGAGCGAATCTCTTTCAATATTTCAGTCGCTATCTGTTTTTGCTTTTCCGATAAATGATTGTCTAAATCGCACATCCAGAGATACAGTTCCGACAAATCCATCTCCGTCAGCTCAGCGATGTTTTTTCCATTCAGAAAATAATGAAGCGCTTCTTTGTTCAATCGCTGACCTTTGCATTCGGGACAGGGGGAAGTTCGGATAAACTGGTCTGCCCATTTTTGCGCCGCTGCGGAAGTATCCTGTTCGGACTGCATCGCAATATATTTGCTTACGCCTTCAAAAGAAAGAAAATAATTGGAATTGCCCAGCGATTCGTTTTTAATCTGCAAACGCTCTTCGGTTCCGTTCAGGATTTCGTCTATCGCTTCTTCCGAAACTTCTTTTAAAGGCGTTTTTATATCGAAGTCGTATTTTTTAAGGATGGCTTCTACCTGCCAAAATATCAATACATTTCTGTACTTGCCCAAGGGAACGATTCCACCCTGAAAAACGCTTAATTCCGGATTGGGAATAATTTTTTGCATATCAATCTGATTGATTGTACCCAGTCCTTTGCATTTCGGACAGGCTCCCTGCGGCGAATTGAACGAAAAATTGTGTGGAGCCGGTTCGTTGTACGATAATCCGGTAGAAGGACACATCAACCGTTGGCTGAAATGGCGAATTTGCTGAGTTTCCAAATCCATTGTCATCAACAAGCCGTCGCTCTGACGCATGGCTGTCTTCACGCTTCCTTTGATTCGCTTCTCGTCTTTGGATTGAACCGGCAGCTTGTCAACGACCACTTCCACCGAGTGATTTTTGTAACGGTCTAATTTTAATCCGGATACAATTTCACGCAATTCGCCGTCGATCCTGACGGTGAGAAATCCTTTTTTCCGTAACTGTTCAAATAATTCTTTGTAGTGTCCTTTTCGGTTTCTAACCACCGGAGCAAGTATATAAATCTTCTTGCCTTCGTATTGATTTATTATTAAGTTAATGATTTGTTCTTCTGTGTATTTAACCATTTTTTCTCCCGTCAGGTAAGAATAGGCTTCTCCAGTGCGGGCAAACAGCAGACGAAGAAAATCATAAATCTCGGTTGTTGTTCCTACTGTCGAACGCGGACTTCGATTGGTCGTTTTCTGTTCGATAGAAATAACAGGGCTTAATCCGGTTATTTTATCCACATCCGGACGCTCCAGATTTCCCAAAAATGAACGCGCATAAGCCGAAAAGGTTTCGATATATCTTCGTTGCCCTTCTGCAAAAATCGTGTCGAAAGCCAGAGACGATTTTCCGCTTCCGCTCAGACCGGTAATGACCGTCAATTGATTACGGGGAATTTTTACGTCTATATTTTTCAGATTATGTACGCGAGCGCCCTGTACATCAACAACTTCTTCATTCATAATTCAAAAACCTGTTTATATTCTTTTTTATGCATAATATAATATTTCCATAAAAGACTGTGGCTAAGTATGCCGGAAGGTAATTCATTCACCGTTTTTTCTAAATTTTCTTTACGGATGGGCTGATAGAACTTTTTTTGATGCTTGAAATCACGGCGAGCCTTCACTATCGACCACGCATTTGCCGGATAACCTTTCAGTAGAAATTGCAGGGCGGCTAAATAATCAAGAAAAAATCGAAGCGTCATTGTTTTACGGTAATACTTTTCAGGAAGATTTTTATACACCATTAACAGATTATTCCTGAAATTCAGAAATGTTTTTCTTGGATGCTCCATTTTCAGCGTAGCTCCTCCAATATGATAGACTGTTGATTGAGGCAGGCATACAATCTTTTTTCCTCTTGCTCTCAAACGCCAGCATAAATCAATTTCTTCCTGATGCGCAAAAAAGTATTTATCCAGACCGCCGGCATCGCGGTAATCTTTCAGACGTATGAATAAACAGGCGCCGCTTCCCCAAAATACTTCTGCAGGATCATTATATTGTCCGCAATCTTTTTCAACGGTGGTAAAAATCCGTCCTCTGCAAAACGGGTATCCATACACATCAATAAAACCGCCGGAAGCTCCTGCATATTCAAAAGTCGATTTATCTTTATAATCCAGCAATTTCGGTTGAAGAGCGGCAACATCCGGGTGGGAATCTAAATAATCCATAGCGGTTTGCATCCAGCCTTCGGTCACTTCCACATCGGAATTTAGCAGCACAACATATTCGCAGTCCAATTGCGACAATGCGCGATTGTATCCTTCGGCAAACCCATAATTTCGGTCAAAAACCATACATGGAATCTGTGGATAGTATGCTGACAAAAATGCCGCCGAACCATCGGTCGAACCATTGTCGGCAATGATTATTTCAGTCGATTCAGCCGGCGTATGGAGCAGCAAGGCAGGTAAGAACCGTTCCAACAATTCCCGACCGTTCCAATTAAGAATAACGACTGCCGCTTTTTGCATTCAATATGAATTAGAATGCAAAGGTAAAAATAATTTATTTATGAATAACTGAATTATCAATAAAGAATATTTCGTACATTTGCGTATATTTAAAAATTGCGTGCAAGCGTAGGACGTTATATAACCTGGCAGAGACGGCAATGTAAAACGAAAAAATAGAAATAAATAATGAAAAAGATTGAATTAAAAACGAGAAATTTGTTAAGAACAATTTTCGGCGGCATCAGCTTGACTGCAATTGCATTCATGTTTCAGGCGTGCTATGGAACTCCCAAAGATTTAGGTTTGGATATTAAATTAAAGGGAACAGTAAAATCTAAAACAACAAACTTGCCGATAAAAGGTATAAAAGTAACTCGAAAAGACAGCCCGACTTACGAACTTACCGATGAAAAAGGCAACTTTAGTTTTTACACCTATCAATATGACTCAGACAGCATTCCTGTTTTGTTTGCAGATATCGACGGCGTCGATAACGGCAATTATGCCGACACGACTGTAATTATCTACCCTGCAGGTAAAGACGAGGTAATAATTAATGTAGAAATGAACGAAATGCGTTAAATCCGTATTTTGAATGGATAACATTTTTACAAAAGAAATTCATAGTATTTTTCGGAAAAACGAAACAAAACTGCATATTCTCAATTACCTGTTTTGGGAGTGTACATGGCGTTGTAACTTCAACTGCCGGCATTGCGGTTCAGATTGCAAAGCGAGCAGCGCTTTTCCTGATATGCCGTTTGAGGATTTTCTCAACGCTATTCAGCCATTAAAAGAGAAGTATCCGAAAAATTCTGTGCTTGTTGTAATAATGGGTGGCGAACCGCTTGTACGAAAAGACTTGGCTGAATGTGGAAAAAAATTGCGTGAAAACGGCTTTCATTGGGGTATCGTTACAAACGGTTACGCTTACGATGAAGCAATGCACGAAAAATTGATTTCGGCAGGAATGGGCAGTATCACTGTCAGTTTAGATGGCTTGGAAGAAAACCATAATTGGCTGCGAAACAACCTGAGAAGTTTTGAACGCGCCGTTAAAGCATTGGAATTGATTATCTCGTATCCGCGATTGAATTACGATGTCGTTACCTGCGTTCATCAAAAAAATCTTGCGGAACTGCCCTGTTTCAAAGAGTTTTTGATTTCTAAAAAGATAAAAAACTGGCGAATTTTTACCATTGCGCCGATAGGCAGAGCTGCCGAAAATCCGGAACTGATACTATCAAGTGAGCAATTACGGCAATTGATGGATTTTATAGCCAAAACACGAAGAGATGATAAAAGAATCAACCTTTATTTCAGTTGCGAAAGTTACGTGGGCTGCTACGAAAAAAAGGTGCGGGACAGTTATTTCTTTTGCAGGGCGGGCATAAATATCGGCTCTGTACTGATAGACGGTGCAATTTCTGCCTGCCCCAATATTGACAGGAGTTTTGTTCAGGGCAACATTTATAAAGATAATTTTTTAGAAACTTGGGAAAATCGCTTTGAGATTATGCGAAACCGAAATTGGTGTAAAACGGGCATTTGTAAAAACTGCAAAGACTTTAAACACTGTAACGGCGGTGCAATGCACCTTTGGAACAAAAAACGGGATTGTATTATGACTTGCGTAGCAGAAAAAATGTCCGTTCAAATCATAAGTTCTTCTGGAATCCGAAAAAAGCAGTAATTTTACCGGCAAAATACATTGCGTTATGACAAAATATATCGTTTTTTTCACACTGCTGACTGCAGTTTTCACTGCTGCAGCTCAGGAAAACAAGTCAATCATTGCACCCGGCGCAAAAGTCGAAAAGCTGGCTGATGGCTTTACTTTCACAGAAGGTCCTGCGGTAGATAAGCAGGGAAATGTCTTTTTCACGGATCAACCCAATGATCGAATTATGAAATGGTCAACCGATGGAAAACTTTCTGTTTTTCTTGAGAAAACAGGACGCGCCAACGGTATGTATTTCGATAAAACAGGAAATTTGCTTTCTTGCTCCGATCAGGAAAATGAAATTTGGAGCTTCAACAAAAAAGGTGAACACACTGTTTTAATCACTGACTATAATGGTAAAAAATTAAATGGACCAAACGATTTATGGGTGCGTCCCGATGGCGGAATTTATTTTACCGATCCGCTCTACGCCCGCAATTATTGGACGCGCAATCCAAAGATGCAGCAGGCAGGCGAATATGTATATTTCCTGTCTTCAGATCATAAGACCCTTATTCCCGTTGCAATGGATTTGGAGAAACCCAATGGAATTGTAGGAACGCCTGATGGAAAACTTCTTTATGTTGCCGACATTCAAGCCAATAAAACATTTGTCTATGAAATACGGAAAGATGGCTCGCTTACGAACAAAAAATTATTTGCAAATATGGGTTCCGACGGTATGACCATTGATAATAAAGGAAATATCTATCTAACAGGAAATGGCGTAACGATTTTTAACCGGAAAGGTGAAAAAATCGAACACATTGCAATCGAAGCCGGATGGACTGCCAATGTCTGTTTTGGAGGAAAAGATATGAAAACTTTGTTTATTACAGCTTCACAATACTTGTTTGGATTACGTATGAATGTGAAAGGAGTCAGATGAAATGTATTATTCCGAATTTATGAACAATCATGTCAGTTTTAATATATTCCACTTTCCATTCGCTGTGCGTTATTCGGATATAAACAAAAGCGACCTCAGAATGTATCTAAAGCCGCTAAAATACTGATTTTATTGAAGTGACCCCGACAGGACTCAAACCTGTGACTTACAGAACCGGAATCTGTCGTTCTATTCACTGAACTACGGGGCCCCTTAATTTCTTGCACAAAGGTACGGTAAATTTGGAAAATATACAAATTATCAGAATACGAAATTTTGGTTTTCAGGCTAATGTTATAACAGTTGTTTTAACTTCAGAACTCCAGACAAGGAACAAACTAAGATGTCGCGATTTTGTAGCATAATCTTAAATTAGTACCTGGGTATTTGGTATTTGTCTGGTTAATCGTTTCGCAGATATTACTAACCGCCAGATTGCTTCTTTGATTAGCAAGCGGATATAAAGTAATATTCAGTTGTT
>JGI20166J26741_11676362_pt1 | contig 11017 bp, 9 predicted proteins | sample TergutCu122P5_FD_26741 | JGI IMG/M metagenome (IMG submission 26741) | reverse complement strand
CACACACACATATATATATATACACATACATATATATATACACACATATATATATATTTACAAATATACCTACATGTTACACAACTCAATCACAGTGTCCATATTTCTTGGTTTTTCTTTAATTGTATTTATCATTTTTCCAAATGCTAATGAACTATTCATCATCCGATTTTGGTGGCTGATTTCGTCTGAAGGGTGAATCACGTAAAACGTTTGATACTATTGTGCGTATAAAATCTGTGTTTCTTATATTTCGACTTTTGTGGGTTTGTGGGGGTGTCTGCAGTCCTGTAGCCCCCGCCCCACCTGGAGTACGCCCTAGGTACTGTTCGTGACAAAAACGAGAGCGTTGTGATTTATTAATGTCACGGTATTTTAGCATGCTTCACTGTCTGGATATTATGCACTTACCTCCAAGTACACCAGAGCATAGGAATTGTAGATGTGACCCATGAGGAAAGCTGTTGACAATGACCCCTCCAGCTACCATCAAGATACCACAGCAGGCAAGCGATCGGGAAGCTTGCCTCTCTAATCGGTTTGATAGTCTCTTAAACAACGCGTCTGTGAACATATGCCAATGTTTGAGAGATCGGTTTACATATGGGGAATTAAAAAGCATGTGTGTTTTGAAAACAAAGCAAAAGCACAAATTTTTCCCAGACTTTTCTTTTTGCTGTGAAGTGCTCTTATTTTGGAAGAAAACACTTGACACATCACCAGAACAGTAAAAATACAGTATACATCCGTTTATCCGGATTAATTGGGACGGCGAGCCATCCTAAAATACAGACAATCCGGATAATTAGATTTTTCTTCGAAAATAGGCTACATTGGCTGTTTGAATTTTGGCTGTTACTATTTACAGTATGTACCTGCGTCTGAACCCTTCGATCATGCCTGATTTGAAGTTCTATAAGCCATAACACTGTACTGTACTTGATCCGCTGATCTGTAGAATTCTCAACAAAATTACCCGAAGGGTTAAGCCGATACGGATAATTGGCGATCCGGATAACCAGCGTCCGGATAATTGGAGTTCTACTGTAGCCTTTAAAAATTAAATGTCTTTGAATACGTCTAATTTATATTTGAGGTTCATTTACGGATGAGAATAAAATTGTTGTGTCTGGGTTGTGTTGCAGTGGGGGTCAGGTAGAAGTGTACCGACTTTTAACGTTCTGGTGTATGCACTTTAGGGTATATGTGAATTTATCTATGTTAATGATAAGTGCAGGGAACTCTGAAATGTCGGCACACTCGTACAAGATATACTCGTACAGCCTCACATTTCATAAGACAGAAATGTTGCCAGTTAAATTAATCTAAAATGCTAGGGGTGGGGAATTGAACACGTTATAATGGAATTGGACAATTTGGTTTGAAGTGAAGTTAAATTTGGATTTTTTAGTTTCGCGAACAATAATTACAATATTCGACTTGCATTTCCCGTTTCCGAGCTTTTTCTGTGAAAAGTTTACTGGAGAAGAAACAATTTATTATACGGTGTATTTAAAATAAATTACTATTTCTGTTCGACTTATTATTTATTCCAAAATTCCGTAATATAACATTCAAAGTTACAGAAAATGTTTGCAGATCATTTGAAAATCCTCCCAGAACCCCTTGGCATCCATTTGCAAACCAAAGGTCTATCAGAAATATGCTTAATTTCCTAAAATAATTCCTTTTTTGCTTTATGTATATTTATATATCTTCATATACACATTTTTTGTCGTATTTGCGTAAAGATTTCTCGGTAGTTGATACGTAGCATCAAATGGGTGGGTCATGTTGATTTAGTGATGTGGAACGAGATGGTAGTGGCCTAAATGAACGTACTATTCCGACATTTGCCTGGAGTTCTACACGAAGAATACGAAATCCTGCGAAAATAACCGGTTGTCAGGCTACGAATCGAATCAGGCACCCCGAAAATACAAGTCACACCATTGGAGCTTGAGCCAGTTTGTTCGGTTCTATTCATTTCTAGCATACAGATCGAATGTGAAGAGAGCTGGAAAGTAGTGCAGATATTACACTCTACTGTCTTAAAATTTATTATGAGCTTTATTTTAGTTTTATTGTGCCAGCTTTAAAAATTAGGGTGCTTCAAATAAAGAAGTTGATTGCACATGTATTTTCTTCCTGCTCACATAAATGTTTTTGATCAGTTTCATAAATATTCGACTTCTGTAATTCATGGAGTGCGAAAAAAAAGCTCCTCTCTTGAAGGGGTTTAAATTATCCTCTAGTATCAAGTTTCTTAGAAATCAGCTTAGTATGTCGGGTATGAAACGAACGAAAGTATATTATTTGGGTAATTTCGGTCTTATCAAGTCTCCAGTTCTGGAGCCTTTTAAAAAAGTTAAACTAATATATCAATCTCTATCTGCGAATTTTTTTAAACGGAGTGCAAGTTGGATGTAATTTTTTATGATTCTGCTCAGTATTTCAGACAGTCACCCAAGAAGCACTGAAATAGGCATGGCCCTTGCATCCACATTATATACATTTAGAGATGTGTAATATTGTCATATATTTTAAAGCTAAATGCCTTATGGAGCACGAGGAGGGCTCTTAGGTAGTTCAGGAATGCAGTGAGTCTTATGTTATCTAAAAGAAAACCTCCTCGAAAAACTGGTGTTTATAACAGGAGTAGACCATCAAGAAATATGTAAAATATTTCGAAAGCTCAGAAAGTTAGTTTCATAAAACCTCATATTCTCTGTCTCTTCTAATAAGTTTAGATATAAACTCTGGACTGATTGTTTCCGTTCCACATTAAGCGATTTTTTTTTTTCATAAAAGTGCAGGTTATTTATTTCTACCATGACTCTCCAACTCGCGGCTCACCAACTTATATTATTCAGCCAGCAGCCACATTTGGGAGATATGTATGTACTATAAAAAGTACACAATCATTTTGGCGGTTAGGTATACCACTTACTGCAATTTGTTCAGTTTTACCCGCGAATCAGCCTGCAATAGCCGGTGTTGCCCTTTGCCACAAAAGGTTAGGAGATCCGTCATCGATATTGTTACATGCAAAGTCAAATAACTGAAATTTTAAAATTTTGCATCAAAATAAGAATAACGGACACAGAATCTTTCGAACACGATGTCACACGAAAACGGACTTTCAGGTAACAGCTCTTTGTTTCAGATTAAAATATATGTTACGTTTGACAGCACGAGAAAAGCTAATAGCTGAAAATCGCTGGAAAGAAACTGTTAAAGACAGACGGTTAAATGCCTTTAATTATGGCGTGTCAATTAAAAGAAATTTATTGCAAGTCATGCCTGAATTCCTACCTCATTCTGGTGGGAATTTACATTACCTGTGAAGCAGCAGGACATTACGTAAGTTACGGGTGTCCACAGGGCAACTCTGAGTGTCACTACCCCTGCTTCGATCAGTGTGAGCACCAGCACGCCATACGAAGCCAGCACACCAGTGACCACGAACTAAGAGGAAAAAGAATTTGTCCTTTTAGCGTAAACAAGTAGCTATATATACAACCTATAGTGCATCTCGTTGGCTTTCATTATAAGAATACATCACGATGCACGGTTCTCTGAATGTCAAATTCAAGATTGAGTTCAATTACCTTGAGAAAGAGATATGTAAAAGATAGGGTTTTAAGTTTGAGAAGTCCAATACTTAAATACATGAAACTGTTGAAAATTTTAAAAATGAAGCAACAACTTTTCTAATAGGTCCCACCGTGTTGATCTTTTGGACGCTGGTAAGAATGCTGGCTTAGAACGAAACGTAGCGAAGTTACATATATATTTTATATTGTTGTTCTTCCACTGTGTTCTATTTTTTAAATTTAAAAATTCCCCACCTGCACTTACAAGGTTACTACAGATGGTGTTGGTTTTATAGATGATGAATTGCACATGTTTACATCGCTTCCTAAAAAAACACAGGACATAGCCGTAAAATAAAAGAGCTGTAGAAATCTTCAAAACTGCGGAAAATTGCAAATATTTGTGAAATAGAAGCAAACGAAAGACTCATTTACGAAGACAATATGAGCAGATTAATTTTGTAGAATGCGAGAGGCCACAAAATTCACAACGTTCTGCTCTCCGTGTGAATTTTGCTGTTCTCGCGGCAGCGTCTAAGGAGATTACTCTCTGCTTCGAAGTGACACCGTGCAGCCTGGTAGAAATATACCGACTTTTTACAGAAGGTACGACTGCGACCCTTCTTGTCCAGTTTCATGTTCTTAAACTTCGTGATCAAAATATTAACGACTCCGATTTTACGTTACGATTACAGTCCTTTGTGTTGTGACGCCGTTTAGTCTGGTACAGCCGTATGCTATGCTACACGAACTGACATCACGCACATCACATCCCAGGACAAGCAATAACCAGTTTCAGGGGCGTCAAAACCTCAAAATTCTTATTCTACTGGTTGCTTTGTATGGATGTAAAATATATCATCTCAACCTAAGAGAAGTAGGTGAGTGGATTGAAAATCTTCTTGACAATAATATTGTGTTCCCTTAACGATACATTAATGGGGGCATCAAACGAAGGGGGTTACAAGGAGGGCTTGTGCGGCACGTATGAGAGAGATGAGAAAAGCATGCAAAATTATAATCTACAAAGCCGAACAAAAGATTGAGTTGATAAGTCTAGACGTAAGTATGTGGGAGGATACGATTAAAGTTGATATGATAGAGGTACATGTGATAATGTCGTCTCTGTTAGCCCTGATGAAACAGAGGCTAGTGGCGGGTCCTTTAGCTGCTTATAAGACATGAAGGTAGTTCGGAAGTTGTCATTATTATTTCTCTCCAAATCCTTACGTACACTTACTCCGAATTAATGAATATTTCCGCATTCAGCTGGACGCTATGTAATCAGGTCAGTTGCAACAACGTAGTTAAAAATCAAAATCAAAGAGTGTCATTTTAGGCTCATTTGGAAGATTGTGAACACGGAGTACTAACTTTGTAATGTCTGTCAGCCTGCCCATCATTCCGCATGGAACAACTCGGCTCCAACTGGAGGGATTTTCATGAAATTTGATATTTGAATATTTTTAAAAAATCTGCCTTTAGGGATCAAGTTTCATTAAACACTGACAAGAATAAGGGATAGTTTACGTGAAGGTCTGTGTACATTTATGAGAGTATCTAGCTTAATTCTTCTTAGAATGAGAAATGTTGCGGACAAAATATTAGAGGAAATTAAACGCACATCTTGTGTTCATTTTTTTTTTCTGAAAATCCCACTATTTAAAAGATAAAGTGGAAAAATATTGTCTAGCCCTACAGGTCACCAATGACAATAAGACGCATGCGCTTTGTATACTAGATAAATAAGGCTATAGATAGGCACTCAGAATATGTAATACTCTTTGCTTTTCCACTGCAAAAATTGTTATGCGAACGCCCCTCAGTGTTACGTTATACGTACAATGCCTCAATTATTATGCTTGCATCGTGTTGAAATAAACACGGTGCAAACACTGAAATATGCTTATCTGGCTACAAAAAGAAGGAAAAATGTTAGCATTCCAGTAGGAACATGTAAGAGAGTTCTTATTGACCATTATAATTAGAATCAATCTTAGGTAAAATCTATCCGATGGACGCCGGATAATGTTTTCTTCTAGTAAACACATTCAGAACTTAAATATTATAGTGTAAATTTAATTTGTTGTTTTTCACCGTGTTATTTGTGCATATAAAAGACAAAATCTAATATTGTTCTTAACACAACTAATGCATTTAAACCTTCTATACAACGTTTTATAAATCTACTGACTGCACGAGAAACCTTCTAGATATATAACTGGTATCATTTTGATCTTCACTGGTACAGGAACATACCTGGATGATAAAAATTCCAGTCAGAACTTTCCAGTTACATTTCCTGGATTCAGAACTTGAGCTACTATTGTCATCTTCGTCATCATAATCGTCGTCGTCATCATCATCGTCGTCCTTTTCCAGCAAGTATGGATCTGTCTCGTAAGTCCTTCGTTGTCTCATCGCGGAAATTCTGCGTACAGGGATGTTAGTGCACGGGCAAGCGACAAGCAACACACTGAATTCTTGATTCCAAATTCAACCTACATTCACCTGTCCACACTCCACTCCTTTTGGTATCGTTGCTAGAATAGTTTCTCTTCTTTTTATCGAGAGTACTGAATATGCAAATAATGTGACGAATTTTCGAATTTTCTTGCAATTAAACAAACTGTATGTAAACCACAACCTCTTTTACCATCCACAGTATTATGTAAAACAAATAACTTTTCAAAATATCACTTCACTCTAACCACACGTAGACCACTGAATGTAGCATAATATATTGATTGCGTTATAACCTTGAAACATCGGTAAAATGTGGGCAAGTCTTCTCCTTCGTACAAACGTTTCTAACTTCAATTTGCGAATAAAATGTATCAAACGTTCATTAAAGGAAGACTCTACAACTCTTTAAGTAGAAAAAGAACAAACGTTCCGAATCTCTTTCACAAAATATCAACGTAGATTTATGTAGAAAATCTTGAAGTAGAGACATGACCCTTTCGTTTAGATCTGCACGTATTTTCTTATAAATTTCCTCAGCCACTTCTATTCTGAATTTTGTGTAATGAATATGGAGGTACTTGTAGTTGAACCTAATATCAAACTGTTTTCCTTGGAAGGAAAAAAAAAAGAACACAGATTTTCCAGCGAATCAAATATGTAGGCAAAAGTCGAGAACGTACACACGTAACCAAACACTAATCTCTTAACTGTCCCATATCTCTCAGCGACCCTCATGTCCTGTGTCATGTATATTATCTTATCTAAAACCGAGCACTGAAACGTTCTGTATTTATTTGAGTGACGCTGCCATTTTCATGAAAGTGTGTTTTGACACAGTAAGTTTTCATTAATAACGCCCTTTATTAAATTACTTTAACCGACTTGAGTCATGTTAATATTAATAACACACTCAACGCAGCAGAGATTCGAATGCAGCTGTACTGACGAATACAATTCAGAATAACATAAGAAATAGAGTATCAGACATCTCCATTACTTATTAATATTATACTAAATTTGTCTTCAGAAGTTCTGCATTGAGGAACTCTGTAACATTTCTCCTGTTTGGTGAAACCTGATCTTATCTTTCTCTTGCAGCCTCCCACACCAAAGGCTCATGGAAGGAAATTTAGAAGGTCAGTGGACAACTGACTAAGAACCTCTGATTTAAATCCTAGTGATTCATTTGTGTATCATAAAATTTACCATTTAAAAACTCCACATTTTGCCTACGAAGTATATTTCTGTGATTCCTGTGGATCTCAGAACAAACAAAGATCATTAATTGATTGGTTTTTATAAGCCAGACGGAGCGTGGTTGTTGAGCAATACCATATAAATCTTTAAATATAATTCGGAGTAATTTCCTTCTTCTTCGAACGGCTAAATCAAGATATTTGGGAATAAAATTTTGATAATCTTCTTTTACAGAAATACTCATATCTGGCGTGCCATTCGCTCTGCAGTCATCACGCCTGCTCTCCCCCAGAAATATTAAATTGCCACATAAAAAGTCGCATAAATCTTATAAACTGTGCTGAATTATAGAAAGATAATAATAAAATCATGTTGATCATAAACATTAAATGTGACGCTGAAATGGAGTTGAGAACACAGGCCGAAATAAATATGTAATAAACACTTAAACTTTAAAAAATAAATTACTGTATTCAACAATGAAATTGAGTGCAACACAGTCTCAATAAATACTTTATTTTGCAACAGAGAAAAATTAGTGTATTGAGAGCGTGACGAAATTATACACGACAACACACGTTAGGCTAAGGAAAGAAAGCGCATGGATATTAAGGATGGGCTACTCAAGGCTTTCGTCTGCCTACTGATGTATTCTCCTCTGGCGAACTTCAATCAGGCCAAAGCGTTTGAAGCTATCGAGGGTTATCACGTGACCCTCACTGCTAACATTTTTATGAATAGAACTGCCTAATATGTTACGGACAATATTGTAGTAATCAAAAAATGTACCTTCTTGGTAACTGTCATTTTTACCACACAAAAACAAATAATGTTGCCGTCTTTCTACAAATATAAGAAAAAAGTTATCAAATATGTTCATTTTGAAATTATTCCTATACCAAAGGAAAATTTAGGAAAAAAGAAAGAAGAAGAGAAGCTACGCATGTATATATACACCATATTTAATAGGCTCATCTTCTTCAAAGTTAATTCTAATATGATACATCCTTATTTTTGGGTGGGCGTGCGGGTTAGGCGCATGTCTGGGAGAACTGCTGTTACATTATATTCCCTTATTCACGTCTGTTCAATCATCTCGAGCACTGTAAAGAATTACAGAAAATATCGGGCATAAACTCCATGTCATTCTTCTCTATTAATTCCTGTTCAAAATACATTTCCTTATTCACTATTAAACAAGTTACTCTGTACGCAGAAATGTGTAAGGCTGTTCGTGTAAAGCGTCCATTTCTATCCGAGTTAAACCAAAACTGAAGTGGCTTGACAATATTTCTTGTAAATCTCCATTCTTAAATTTCATGATATTTTATTGTGCGTTTTTCGATTTTTTGCTTGTGTAGATACGGAAGCAAGGATGTTAATAGGACCTACTAAAATGCGAAGGTTTTTAAAATAGCCGATTGTATTTCTGACAGATCAGAGGAAAAGATGTTCTGAAGTAAATGGATAGGTAGGAATACGATTGAACTAATTTTTATTTGGTTATTAGATATTGACAAATTAGTGTAAGGAAATATAAACTCGAATTTCCAAAAATAGTTTTCTAAACACATGTTTCAGTACATGTCAAATATCATATTTCAAGGAATTACGAACATTTGTTAGGACAATTTAATATTCTGTTATACTTGTAAAATATACCCCTAACCTCAAACAAATCAATTACAAACTCTCTGAAAGGCACTTGTCAAAAATTTCCTGATTAGAATCCAAATTTCTTTGATATTCCAAACACAACTTTCCACATAGTGTACATAACAAATGACAAACACAAGCAAAAATTATTCGTGACCAAAACGTGGTAATATTTATAAAAATTGGAATGAACATGTAACACTTAAGTATCTGCAAATAAATATATTTTTAAGAGAAATGGCGACAAGAGAATAGCGCAACCACAATCGTAAAATACTTGCAATCCATTGCAAAATACGTGTTTGTTGTTTACTGCACTTATTGGCTAAATTCAGAATTATTTCGCCAACAACCATAAATATAATAAAGAATGTGCATATTAGCTTGGCTATGGAAAACACATGCTATTGTCGCGAGCGATTATAATGTATCATTTTAAAGCTCTGAGACCACAAAATAATCTTAAATTCATGTCACGATATTTACGACATTGGTAATCTCAGCCCCTTCTGCGCGTGTTTCTGTGAGGATTATATATGCACGGTTTTCGGCTGCGCAGGAGCATTTCACAGGCGAATAATAAACAGCACTGCATAAATTTTCCTTTAACGAAAGAATTCCTAAAATGGGAAAGGGAATGCAGATGATAATGTTGGTGAGTGTTATATTCAATAACTTTTCTATACTTGTTAATTCCATTACATTCAGTAGAATATGTTTCGCGCTGTAATTTTCAAAACTTATTAGGAAATGTTACAAAAAATGACAGGAACACAAACAGAAGGATATTTGCATATATTAATGGCCTCCAATACAATATTTTAAAGGTATATCGAGAATAGAGGTCATAGTACATTCCTAACTCAAAATCTATACATAATCCTATGTCCCTCTTTATACCCAAGATTCTTTATTTATTACAACTATACGCACTTGGAGGTAATTAAATTATATTAAGTTAAAGTAATATATGAAAAGCGTAGGGCCTATATTTGAAAAAAACTGTAGTTCACCTTAGTCTAATATTCTTTATATTTTGTGTTGTTAGGAAAAATTTTTACGCCGTCCTGGAATGAATCTAATTTACACTCTGAGGAATGCACGTCGGATTATCAAGACAGTCTTATTTAATGAAATTACTAACACATTTGATGTTGGTGCGTTAATTACATTAAGAAAACTACCGTTATTATCCTATTTCAATATGATTAAAATTGACAGAGGAAAGAGAAAAACAACTTTATTGAAAATGCTGATACCAGTTGTGGCGTTGTGTGCTATGACATCGTGTAGTCTGGTATGTTTTCAAGAATGTTTCGGACTGGAATACCGCCTGCATTAGCAAGAAAGACAGAAGCGAAACAATCTCGCAAGGTTTTGGTCCTCACACATCAGAGCATACTGAGTCACCAAACACAAGACCACAAGACAAAAATTAACAGCGTTCAAAATTTAATTGTAATAAAGCTAATATCCTGAGACGTAAGAGAGTGCGTCAAAGGCATAAGGCTCCTTGTTTCTAACGTAAAATCTTGGTGTGTGGTCAAATAGTTTGGATTCAATCTCTCACTGTGTTACACGGATAAATTATTGTGTTCAATTTTGTTGTGATTATTATTATTATTATTATTATTATTATAAGTATTACTATATAGAGAAAACAGAACTACGAATTACAGTGGATAGAAAATAATAGTTTCAATTAGATTAACATTAAAGAGAAGATAGAATATTCGAATTCTATGGTTGTTATTCCGTTAGATCAAGACTCACTTTCTTCTTCCATTTTTGCTGCATATGAGCATATTTTTGCAAACGTCGACCAAAGAAGAATCTGGTGGTCTTTCTGTCACTAAGAAACGATTTCACGAATGTACTGTATTCTGTATCATACCGAGGGTTAAGTAGGTTGAGCAAGGCGCTCTGCTAGCTTGTAAGTACGTTCCATTTGATTTGACAAGGAAATTGAAATGCCCTGTATGCACCACACTAGTTATGCTGATATATACGAGGGTTGGAACTTTAATAGTGGCAACTATTTATTTACAAATGATACAAAATAGATACATGTTTCGAAGTTTTACTGTCCTTCACTGTAGTCA
>JGI20166J26741_11676251_pt1 | contig 11017 bp, 8 predicted proteins | sample TergutCu122P5_FD_26741 | JGI IMG/M metagenome (IMG submission 26741) | reverse complement strand
CATGCCACCCGACCCCACGGGCGGGACGCCCGTGCCACTCGATCCGGCGGGCTTGGTTGTGCGCGTCGCGGCGGGGGGGATGTTGAAGGTGAGGGGCGGGGTTGCGCGCGCGGGGGGGTGCGCGCGGAGGCCGTGCCAGCGGTAGTGGATGCCGTGTTCGTCACACACGGAGACGCAGTTGTAACAGGCGACGCAGCGGGAGAAATCGACTTCGGCGGTGCGGAGGTTGATGCATTGCGACTTGCACACGCGCAGGCAGTCGCCGCATTTGCGGCAGGCGGTTTTGTCGATGCTCACGCGCCAGAGGGAGCGGCGGGAAATGGCGCCGAGGAGCGTGCCGAGGGGGCAGAGGGTGTTGCACCAGAGGCGTCCGCGAAACGCGGCCATGATGACGAGTGTGGTGAGGATGAGCAGCGGGGGGAGGAGCGTGGCGAGGGGGGCAAGGGTGGTTTTGACTTTGGGGATGGCGGCGGGGTTGCCAAGGGCATCGGCTAGGGCGGCGGCGAGGTTGTTGGCGGAGATGGCGAGGGGTTGAAAGAGTGTCGAGGCGATGCGTCCGAAGTGGCTGTAGGGGTCGAGCCATGCGATGACGAAGCCGCCCCAGCCGGCGAGGAGCGAGGCGAGCGCGATGGCGAGGATGGCGTGGCGAAGGATGTCGTGCGGTTTCTTGTAGGGGAGTTTGTAGGGCGGAGCGCGGCGGATTTTGGCGGCGATGCGCGAGATGGTGTCTTGCAGGATTCCGAGGGGGCAGAGCACGGAGCAGTAGACGCGGCCGAGGGCAAACGTGAGCGCGAGGATGAGGATGCAGGCGAGCGCGGTGGCGTGGAGGGCGGTGAAGAGCACGAAGGCCGAGGGGATGAATTGCACGGAGGCGACAAGGTGCTTGAGGGGGGCGGAGATGGAGTCGCGGTAGTCGATGAACGCGGCGAGCGCGAGCAGCAATAGGACCACGGCAGCGGTGGTGCGGATGCGGCGGAGGGTGGGGGAGTGGGTTTTGGATTTGGTGGTCACGAGTGGATGATTCGATGGTTTTTCAAGCCGGAGGCTTGACAGATTTTAGCCGGTGGTTGAGGGCGCGTTAGCGCCCGACACCACCGGAATACATGATAAAAAAAACCGCACCCCGGAGGGGTGCCAGATATGAAAAGCGCCCGAATCTGGCAAGCCTCCGGCTTGTTTTGCCAGCCACTCAAAATAGCGGGAAACCGATTTTTTCATGCGGTCATTTTGATGCGCGCGATGTTTAGTTTTTCCAAGTCGATGCGGCCGAAGCCGGACTCGGCGGCGATGCGGATGTGGCCGATGTCGTCGGGGGTTTTGCCGAGGATTTTCGCGCCGGCGGCGTCGATGGCGACGATGTCGCGCGAGGCGAGGAGGGTTTTTGTGTCGGTCAGGAGGTCTTCGGAGGACTTTCCTTGCGGGCCGTTGCGCATCATGGGGTGGTAGGCGTCGAGGATGTTGAGGTCGGGTTTTTTGGCGTGGAGGACGTCAACGATGCACTGGTGGAGGTCGTTTTTGTGGTAGAATTTGCGGTCCCAGATCATGCCCATGAGGTTTTTCATGCAGGCGGTGATTTTGCCGCCGCCGTGGACTTTGAGGACGGGGACGTTGATGAAGACGTCGGAATCGAGGACGGCTTTGTGGATTTGAACGGTGGTGAGGGTGACGCCGCCGGGGACTTTGACTTCGCGGTAGTAGGATTCGTCGTTGCCGGGGAGCATGCGGCCGCCGGCGGTTTTCACGGCGTCGGCGATGCCGCTGTTTTTGTAGCATTTTTCCCAGGGGTGGCAGGTGTGGTCGAAGACGGAGACTTCGGAGGCGCCGGCGCCGAGGCAGAGTGCGACGAGGCGGGCAATGATGTCGGGGTGGGTGTTGGCGCAGAGGTCGGGGTCGCGGTCCCAGCCGATGTTGGGTTTGATGACGACTTTCTGGCCTTTTTTGACGAAGGCGGCGATGCCGCCGAGCTCGGCGATGGCGCGGTCGAGCATGGCGGCGCGGGTGCCGCCTTTGATGGCGACGACATCGGGCGTGGCGGCGGTGGTGGCGGGAGTTTTTGCGGTGGATGCGGGAGTGGTTTTGGCGGGTTTGGAGGCGGCGAGTGTGCGGAGCGCGGGGGCGGCGAGCGTGGCGGTGGCACCGAGGGCGAGGGTGGTTTTGAGGAAGTCGCGGCGGGTGTTGGTTTTCATGGTGATGGTGTTGGTGCGGGTGGTGGGTGGTGTGGGTGTGAGTGAGACGTTGCGGGGCGGACTTTGGTTGCGCGCGGCGGGGGACGCAATGGTTGTTTTTGGCGGGGGGGCGCGCTGTCGCTGAGTCTGAAAATTTTCGTCTGCGGGCTTGAAAAATGTTTCGCGTTGGTTTGTGTGCGGCGTGCCCGTGTTTTTTGCCCGTTTTCAACCCGCGCGCATTTCCCGCGTAATTCACCGCCCGCCGCCAACGCATTTTTCCTCATGACCAGACGCACACGCACACACACTCTCGCCCTGCTCGGAATCGCCGCCGCCGCCGCGCCCGCCGCGAAGCATCCCAATATTTTGTTCTGCATCGCCGACGACGCCTCCTACGCCCACTTCGGCGCCAACGGCTGCGCCTGGGTGAAGACCCCCGCCTTCGACCGCGTCGCCCGCGAAGGGCTCCTCTTCACCCGCGCTTACACGCCCAACTCCAAATGCGCCCCCTCGCGCGCCGTCGTCCTCACCGGGCGCAACAGTTGGCAGCTCGAATCCGCCGCCAACCACGGCGGCTATTACCCCAAGGGCTACACCACCTTCATGGAGGCCCTCGGCAAAAACGGCTACTTCGCCGGCTTCACCGCCAAGGGCTGGGCGCCCGGCGAGCCCGGCAAATACGCCGACGGCAAACCCCGCCAGCTCACCGGCATCAATTACAGCAACATCAAAACCACCCCGCCCACCGACGGCATCTCGAATATCGACTACGCCGCCAACTTCGAGGCATTCCTCAAGGACTGGAAAAAAAACCCGGACACCGCCGGCAAACCCTTCGCCTTCTGGTTTGGCAGCCACGAGCCTCATCGCAAATACACCTCCGGCACCGGCGTCTCCCTCGCCCGCAAAAAACTTTCCGACATCGACCGCGTCCCCCCCTTCTGGCCCGACACGGAAAAAGTCCGCAACGACATGCTCGATTACGCCCTCGAAATCGAATACTACGACACCCAGCTCGCCCGCATGATCGCCGCCCTTGAGCGCGCCGGCGAACTCGACAACACCCTTATCGTCGTCACCTCCGACAACGGCATGCCCTTTCCCCGCTACAAAGGCACCACCTACGAATTTTCCACGCACGAACCTCTCGCCATCCGCTGGCCCGCCGGCATCAAGAACCCCGGTCGCGTCATCAACGACTACGTGAGCTTCATCGATTTCGCCCCCACCTTCCTCGAAGTCGCCGGCCTCGAGCCAGCCGCCGCCGGCATGATGCCCGTCACCGGCAAAACCCTCACCCCGATTTTCCGCGACGACTACGCCGGCAAACCCGTTCCCGGCCGCGACGTCCTCCACACCGGCCAGGAACGCCACGACGTTGGCCGCCCCGACGACACCGGCTACCCCGTGCGCGGCCTCTTCGCCGGCGACTACATTTATCTCCACAACTTCGAACCCGGCCGCTGGCCCATGTGCGACCCCATCACCGGCTACCTCAACACCGACGGCGGCCCCACGAAAACCGCCGTCCTCGATGAAAACCGCCGCGGCATCAACCACTGGCGCTGGGAACTCGACTTCGGCCGCCGCCCCGCCGACGAACTCTACAACCTCAAAACCGATCCCTGGTGCCTGAACAACCTCGCCGCCGACCCCGCGCAAGCCGCGCGCCTGGCGGCGATGCGCGACCAACTTTACGCCACCCTCCGCGCGCAGCACGACCCACGCATGGAAGGCCGCGGCGAAGTCTTCGACAAATACCCCCACACGCCCGAGGGCGCCGATTTCTACAATCGCCAGATGAAGGGCGAGCAACTCCGCGCCAACTGGGTAAGCAAGACCGATTTCGAATCGCCCGATTTCGACCCCGAGCGTCCCCTCGCCCCCGGCGCCGTGGCTCCCGCCCGCCCCGCCAAGCCCGCCACGCCCCCCGCCGCGCAAAAATCCGGCGGCGGAAAACGCAAAACCAAAAAAGCGCGGACGGGCGGGCCGGACGAAGCGGCAGGCTCCGGCGAGTAAAACTCAAAACTCCTACAACTTTCCCTTGGTGCTCGGCAGCAATCCGGCGGCGCGCGGGTCGATTTGCGTCGCTTCGTCGAGCGCGCGGGCGAGGCCTTTAAAAATCGCCTCGGCGACGTGGTGTGGCTCCTCGCCGTATTCGAGGTTGACGTGCAGGTTGCACGCGAGGGCGTTGCTGAAGGCGCGGCAAAATTCTTTCACGAGGATGATGTTGAAATCGCGCACGAACATCGTCGGCGGGTTCGCCTCATAGACGAGGAGCGCGCGTCCGCCGAGGTCGACGGCCACGCGGGCGAGCGCTTCGTCCATCGGGAGCAGGAAAAATCCGTAGCGTCGGATGCCGAGTTTTTCGCCGAGCGCGGCGCGGAAGGCCTCGCCGAGCGCGATGCCGGCGTCCTCGACGGTGTGGTGATAATCGACGGCGACGTCGCCTTTGCAGGCGACGTCGAGGTCGAAGAGGCCGTGCTTGGCGAAGAGGGTGAGCATGTGGTCGAAAAAGGGGATGCCGGTGTCGATGCGCGAGCGGCCGGAGCCGTCGAGGTCGAGGGTGAGCTTGATGTCGGTTTCCGCGGTTTTGCGGGCGATTTTTGCGGTGCGTTTTTGTGCCATTTTTGTCATGCGGTTTGCTGCCATGCCTGGAGGGTGTTGTCGAGGGCGGTCATTTCGTCGTCGGTGCCAACGCTGATGCGCAGGAAGGAGGCCGTCAAGGGGTGTCCGGCGAAATAACGGACGAGGACTTTGTGCGCGCAGAGGTAATCGCAGGCGGATTTCGCGACCGCGGGGCCGGCTTCGCCGCGGGCGTTTTTCGGCTCGGTGAAGATGAAGTTGGCTTGCGAGGGGTAGGTGAACCAGCCGCGACCGTCCGCGCCCCAGGCGTTGAGCCAGTGGTCGCGGGTGCGTTTTATTTTGGCGATGATGCCGGTGGCGGGGTCGTGGTAGTAGGCGCGGTCGTTGAGCGCGGCGATGGCGGCGGCTTGGGAGAGGCGGGAGACGTTGTAGCTGTCGCGCACGCGGTCGAGCGCGGCGATGATTTCCGGGTGCGCGAGCGCGTAGCCGACGCGGATGCCCGCGAGCGCGTGGGCTTTTGAGAGTGTGCGGACGATGACGAGGTTTGCGTGGCGCGCGAGGAGCGGCGCGGCGTTTTCGCGCGCGAAGGGCGCGTAGGCTTCGTCGACGACGAGCAGGCCGCGGTAGCGCGCGAGGATGCGCTCGATGCCGGCGTTTGGGAAGCCGACTCCGGTGGGGGCGTTGGGCGAGGTGAGGAAAACGACGGGCGCGGTGGTGGCGGCGATTTTGTCGACGGGGAGCGTCATGTCGCGCGTGAAGGGGATGGGTTCGCAGCGTCCGTTTTCGATGGCGACGAGCACCGGGTAGAGCGAGTAGCTGGGCGCGGTGAACGCGAGCGGCGCGGCGGCGGCGCAGTAGGCGCGCACGAGGAGATTGAGGATGTCGTCGGAGCCGTTGCCGACGAGGACGCTGGCGGCGGTGAGCGACGGGCACTCGGTGGCATGATACGCGGCGATGGTTTCGCGGAGCGCGACGCTGGCGGGGTTTGGATACAAGCGCAGGCGCGCGCCGATGGAGGCGGAATCGACCGGGCCGAGTTCGCGCATGACGGCCGCGGCGACGCGCGGGCTGGGAGGGTAGGGGGATTCGTTTGTGTTGAGTTTCACCCAGTCAAACCCGTCGGGCTGGAGGCCGGGCGTGTAGGCGTGGAGGCTGGCGATGTGCGGTAGCGGCGGTGGCGGTGAAATTGGCTCGGACATGATGTGACGGGAAACAGTCACGCAAAATTTCCGGCGTTTGGCGAGGGGAAGTGGCGCGGCACAAAAACCATTGTCCCCCGCGCCCCGTTTGTTTCACTTCAAGCAACTTTCCGCCAACCACCACTTCCACCATGCGTGTCGTCATCCTAGGTTCGGGTCGTGGCAGCAATGCCGAGGCTCTTCTCATCGCCCAAAAACAGGGGCGTCTCGGCAGCGCCGGGATCGTCCGAATTTTTTCCGACAACCAAAACGCGGGCATTCTGGCGCACGGCGCGAAGCACGGCGTGCCGTCCGCGTTCCTCGACCCGGGGCCGTTTAAGACGAAATTCGACGACGCGGGCGAGGCGCGCTACATCGACGCGATTCGCGCGTGCGCGCCCGGCCTCGTCGTGCTCGCGGGGTTCATGCGCATTTTGAAGCCGCGTTTCATCGACGCCTTCGCGGGCAAAATTATCAATTTGCACCCGAGCCTGCTGCCAAGTTTTCCCGGACTCGACGCCATCGGGCAGGCCTGGCGGCGCGGCGTGAAAATCACCGGCTGCACCGTGCATTATGTGACCGCCGAGGTCGATGGCGGCCCAATCATCGACCAGGCCGCCGTGCGCATCGAACCGGCGGACACGCTCGAAACCCTCGAATCCAAAATCCACGCCGCCGAGCACGCGTTGCTGACCGCAGTCGTCTCGCGCTTGAGCGTGAAACAGCCGACATGAACAACATCCTGATAGTCGAGGACGAGCCTGCCATCGCCGACACGCTCGTCTACGCCCTGCGCACGGAAGGCTTCGAGCCAGTCTGGCGCGGCACGGGGCGCGACGCGCTTGCGGAACTTGACGCGCGTTCGTTTGCGCTCGTGATTCTCGACATCGGCCTGCCCGACGCCAATGGCTTCGAGCTTTGCAAACAGATTCGCCAGCGCGCGGGCAACCTCCCCGTGCTGTTTCTGACCGCGCGCAGCTCCGAGGTCGACCGCATCGTCGGCCTGGAAATCGGCGGCGACGACTATGTGACCAAACCGTTCAGCCCGCGCGAAGTGAGCGCGCGCGTGAAAGCCATCCTGCGCCGCACGGCGGCGCCGGCTCACGCATCCGCAAAGCACGAACGTATTTCCAAAAAAGAACACGGCTTTGTCCACGACGCCGGGAAATGCGAAATCCGCCACAACGGCGCGCACCTCGATTTGACGCGCTACGAATACCGCCTGCTCAAAACGCTGCTCGCCCACCCCGCACGGGTTTTCTCGCGCGACGAACTCATGACGCAGGCGTGGGAAGACCCGGGCGCCAGCCTCGACCGCACGGTCGACGCGCACATCAAGACCCTGCGCGCCAAACTCCGCGCCGCCGCGCCCGACGCGGATCCGATTCAAACGCACCGGGGCATGGGATATTCGCTGAGAGCGCCATGACCATCCGCACCTACATCCTTCTCGCGTATCTGCTCATTGCGGGCGGCGGGTTTTATTATCTCATCCAGCGCAACCTTGCGGAACTTGAGCCGCGTTACCTCGAATCGATGGAGGAATCGCAGGCGGACAACGTCAACATCCTCGCCTCCGTCGTCGAAAGCGAAACGCGCGGCGGCGCGCCCGACTCGGCGCGCCTGCACGCGCTTTTCGACGACGCCTTCCGCCGCCGCTTCAACGCCGCCATCTACTCGCTCACCAAGACGCGGGTGAACGTCCGCGTCTACGTGACCGACGCGCGCGGCGTCGTGATTTATGACTCGCTCGCGACAAACAACGCGGAGGGCGCGGATTACTCGCGCTGGCACGACGTCCACGAGACGCTCCAAGGCCGCTACGGCGCGCGCTCCTCGCGTGACGATCCGACGACGCCGGGCGCGCGCATGATCTACGTCGCCGCGCCCATCCGCGCGCCGGGCGTGGCGGGAGGGGCGGGAGGGGCGGGAGGGGCGGGAGGCGGTCCGCCGCTGGGCGTGATTGCCATTGGCAAGCCCGCCGAGAGCATCAAGGAACTCGTCGCCGCCGCGCGCTGGCGCGTGATGTTCGCGGGACTGGCCGGCGCGGGCCTGATATTGCTGCTCGGCATCGCGTTCTCGATGTGGGTGACCGCGCCCATCACGCGCCTGACCGCCTACGCCCGCGCCGTGCGCGACGGTCGCTCCGAGAACGCGAAAGTCCCGCGCCTCGCGACATTCGAGGGCCGCGAAGTGCGCGAGATGCGCGAGGCGTTCGAGGAAATGCGCGCCGCGCTCGAAGGAAAGGCGTATGTGGAGCGTTACGTGCAAACGCTCACGCACGAGATAAAATCACCGCTCTCCGCAATCCGCGGCGCGGCGGAAATCCTCCACGAAAATCCGCCCGACGAGGCGCGCCTGCGCTTCCTCGGCAACATCACGACGGAGACGGGGCGCATCCAGCGCATTGTCGACCATCTCCTGCAACTCGCCGCGCTGGAGGCGCGCAAGGCGCGCGCGAACATGGTCGCGCTCGACATGGCCGCCATCGTGCGCGAGGCGTGCAACGCCGCGCAACCCGCCGCGCAGGCGGCGGGTGTCGAGCTTGTCGTGGGCGCGCCCGCGCCCGAGTCCGCGATGGCGCCCATGCGGGGCGACCGCGCGCTGCTGGCGCAGGCGCTGGGAAATTTGCTGCAAAACGCGATTGATTTCACCTCCGCCGGCGGGCGCGTGAATGTCACGTTAAGCGTGACAATGGCCGTGGCGGCGTCCGCGCGGGACGCGCAGGCGCGCGGGGGTGAGATCATTGTGAGCGTGGAGGACAACGGCGGCGGCATCCCGGATTTTGCGGCGGGGCGTTTGTTTGAAAAATTCTATTCGCTGGCGCGTCCGCGTTCCGGCGCGAAGAGCACGGGGTTGGGCCTGAGCCTCGTGCGTGAAATCGCGCATCTGCACGGCGGCGTGGTGAGCGTGGTGAACCGCGCGGACGGCGTGAGGGGCGTGCGCGCCGAGTTGCGTTTTCCGCGGGGCGCGTAGCGCGGGACTGGCGGCTTGAAAAAGATGTGCGGAGGGCCGCGGTCCGGCGGACGGCGCTACAGCGCCAGGCGCAGGCCGTCATACGCGAGCGCGACGCCGGCGGGCAGCTTGATGGTCCAGTCTTTGTAGCCGACTTGATGCGTCAGGTGCGTCAGATACGTCCGGGGCGCGCCGATTTTTTTCGCCGTTGCAACGGCTTCCTCGATGGTCATGTGCGCTGGGTGCGGCTTGGGGCGCAGGCCGTCAAGCACCACCGCGTCGGCGCCGGTCGCGAGCGTTATCGCGGCGTCAGGCACCGTTTTGCAATCCGTGTAGTAGACGAATTTTTTTCCACTGGCGCGCTCCGTGAACACAAGCCCGAGCGTCGTCATGTCGCCGTGGGGCAGCGGCGTGCTTTCGATTGTGCCCTGGGGCAATTCGAGTTTCGCGGGCATTTCGCGCAGCTTGAACGCCGCGTAGCCGCTCGACACGGGTTTGTCGCCGATGGCATAGGGAAAAATCGCGCGCACGCGCGCCATGCCCGCCTCCGTCGACCAGACCGGCAGCGCGTTGCCGCCGAGCAAATCGCAGAAGCGCCGCAAGTCGTCCATGCCCGTGATGTGGTCGGCGTGCCCGTGCGTGAGGATGAACAGGTCAATCCAGCGGATTTTTTCGCGCACGCACTGGAGGCGGAATTCCGGCGCGGCGTCGACCTGCACATGCAGCCCGTCCATGACGACGTGGATGCAGCACCGCGTGCGTCTGTCGCGCGAATCCTGCGAGGCGCAGACCTGGCAATCGCACGCAATCATGGGAACGCCCTGCGAGGTGCCCGTGCCGAGAAAAATAATTTCCATAAACAAATAAGCGGGTTGACGAATCAGTGTAGCGCACGTTGCCAGCCCTGCGTCGTCAAGCCTGCGCTTGCCGGGGGCGCGCGCGATTTGTTGCTTGCGCTTGGCGGGCGGGCGGGTTTGTTCGCTGCCGCAATTTCAACGCCGAGCTAGCTCAGTTGGTAGAGCAACGCTTTCGTAAAGCGTGGGTCGTCGGTTCGAGTCCGATGCTCGGCTCCAGTTTGATGAAACAGGCCATGCAACGCACTCTCGTCAAAGACGCACGCAACGCAACCGCGCCGCGCGACACCATCCTCCTCCAGGGCTGGGTGCGCACACGGCGCGACTCGAAATCGTTTTCATTCGTCGAACTCAACGACGGCTCGTGCCTCAAGGGGATGCAAATCGTCGTTCCCGCCTCGCTGCCCGATTACACGGCGCTCATGCACAGGGCCGCAACGGGCGCGTCCGTCTCGGTCACGGGCAGGCTGGTCGCCTCGCAAGGCGCGGGGCAAAAATGGGAGGTCGTCGCCGAGTCGTTTGAAATCGTGGGCGGGGCCGACGCATCCTACCCGCTCCAAAAAAAGGGCCACTCGCTGGAGTTTCTGCGCGAGATCGCGCACCTGCGCCCGCGCTCAAATTTGTTCGGCGCGGTGTTCCGCGTGCGCAGCCGCATGGCGTTCGCCATCCACAAGTTTTTCCAGGAACGCGGGTATTTTTATGTCCACACGCCCATCATCACCGCGAGCGATTGCGAGGGCGCGGGCGAGATGTTTCGCGTGTCGACACTCGACGCCGCCAACCCGCCGCGCACCGAAAACGGAGCCGTCGATTTCTCGAAAGACTTTTTCGGCAAACAAAGTTTCCTCACCGTCTCCGGGCAACTGGAGGGCGAGACGCTCGCCTGCGCCCTGTCGAACGTCTACACTTTCGGGCCGACGTTTCGCGCGGAAAATTCCAACACCTCGCGGCACGCGGCCGAGTTTTGGATGATCGAGCCGGAGTCGGCCTTTCTCGACCTGGCGGGCAACATGGATTTGGCGGAGGCTTTCGTGAAATATCTCATCGCCGACGCGCGCGAGCATTGCGCCGAGGACCTGGAATTTTTCAGCAAGTTCGTGGACAAGGAACTCGACGCGCGACTCGACTTCGTGCTGCAACGCCCCTTCCAACGTTGCAGCTACACCGAAGCGATTGAAATTTTGCAGGCCGCCGAGACCAGCGGGCACAAGAAATGGGAGCACGCGATCACCTGGGGCGACAACCTGCAATCCGAGCACGAGCGCCACCTCGCCGAGGA
>JGI20166J26741_11676140_pt1 | contig 11018 bp, 9 predicted proteins | sample TergutCu122P5_FD_26741 | JGI IMG/M metagenome (IMG submission 26741) | reverse complement strand
CTGATGATGGGCATAATGGTGCCCGAAACATGTTGAGCAAGCAATAAGATCTGCAATAAAAACCTCTGTTGCATCTAGTTGGCATTTTATTTCCATATATAATCACTCCATTCTTTTAAAGAAGTATAAAAAAATGTGATGTAGCAGTTAAGTTGCACTCTGATGTCCCTATAGGCAGGGTACAAGGGGGAGTGTATGTAATTTTATGCCAGGCTTCATAACAAAATCCATTACATCAACATACAACTACACTAAAGGTGAAATGAAAATCATATTACTTGCTGGACTGAAAATGAATATCACTTACCGACATAAAATAACCATGAAACTTCTGCAACAGCAAAGACCACCCTGGCCAGTGCATGTGCTGTTGCTCCGACCATTACCATTGTCGTATCTCCCATTCCCAGTACTTTTCCCATTATATGGATACCTAGTAGTGTGCCTGAAATGAAAATGGAGTGTTCTGTCTTAAAGGGATTGTATGTTTAATCACTTGTACATCTGGAAGGTTTAATACCATTCTGTGCCTTAGGTTTTTGGTAACTTCGTATAATGTATAATTTTGATAGTGTATTCCAATGGCTCTTGCATGATGTATGCTTTTGGTTTATTCAGTGACATGTTATGTAATGTAGTGTAATGTAATGTAATGTAATGTAATGTAGTGCTAAATATGAAACAGGATGATACAGAATGTGTGAAATGTTTGTGGTATATTTTAATGTAGTAACACAGAATTTTTGTGGAAAGGTTTGGGGGTGGGGGGGAATCGTAGGATGGTGCATCTAGATAAGACATACAGTGAGGACCTCTTGAATATGGTGCTGGAGTGGTAATTATTACACTGCACCTGTACACTTCATACAAAAACTGATTTTAAACCTGTATTCACAGGTTGTCACCTATGATCTTACCTCCATCTATTGAAGGAATAGTGGCATATCTTTGTGGTTGAGTGGGCTTGTATGCATCATTGAACTCAAAATTTATGCCATTGTAGCTCCTGCTGGACAGATTTCAAATAAGTTGCCAGACAAAGGGAGTTACCCTGAGCTTCAGGGATTGAGTTTGGGGTGCGGGGCTCACAACGCCATCCCAATAAATAGACTGACATTGGGATTTCTCAAGGTATGTTGGCCAGACAGAACCAACTTAGATGATCTAACAAACACAAGGATATATTCAGTGATAACATTGCGGCCTGCGAAAGTGTTACAAGATGCAAACTACTTATAGCAGTGGACAAATCCTGGGGATCCAAGGCTGGAAGAACAAAGTACTAGATGTGAACCAATGAAGGAGCATAGTGCATTTGGGCAAGGGCTGAGATTGGTTGTAGTATCAGAGGGGGAGAAGGAGGAGGAAGAAAGATGAACCCCTTGACAGATTCAATCACTTTTATTGGCCGACTAATGCGCTCAATTGTATAAAACTCAAAGGTTAAAATCTACGTTGTATCAATTTTAAAAGACAATTAAAAAACAATTAAAAATCACTCCGACATGTTTCGGATCATTTGCGATCCATCATAAGGGAGAGTTGAATGTGCTTGACTGAAATTACTCGTGATATTTTTCGTGTGCATAGTCAGTGTTTGGCACAGTAATTTTGAACCTGCGGTGTGTGTACAAGCACACACACTGCAGGTTCAAAATTACACTGCCAAACACCGACTATGCACACGAAAAATGTCATGACAAATTTCAGTCAAGCTCATTCAACACTCCCTTATGATGGATCGCAAACGATCCAAAACATGTCGGAGTGATTTTCAATTGTTTTTTAAAATTGATACATCGTAGATTTTAATCTTTGAGTTTTATACAATTGAGTGCATTAGTCGGCCAATAAAAGTAATTGACTTTAAAAATGGACAGTGAAAACATGAAATTACCCTTGACAGATTGTTGGCTGTATTGTTCATTCCACTTACCATGCATGCAGAAACTAATCATGGCACATACCAAAAACATATGATGCGTTTTGGAAAGTCCTGTAGTCACTGTAATCTTCGGCTGTCCACTGGAACTGTAGCTGTGTATACAGGTATGACATTGGCTTCTCATCTGTATAATCAAGTAAGGCAAAGCAAACTTTTAGCTTTTCAAAGACAGATGTTGATGTAAATAATACTCAGAAACTGAGTTCATACCTCATAGCAAACACTGCATCTCCATTACAAGGCAGCCAATTGATGCTGTTTATGGAAGTTATCCTTGCTTATTCTGAGAATAATTTGAAAGTCACACATACAAGTCAGAATTCAGGTTCTCGTGGTGTTGAGTATGAAGATGACTGTATTCGGGAATGTAATGTTGTGTAGTTTGGTAAATACGAGAGGTGATTGATAAGTAATGTCTCCAATTGTATAAAACAAGTTTCTGACAATGTAAAATAATAACAGTGATATCAGAATGAAAGAAATTTATTTCTCTTACACATTGTACACTTATTTTTCAAAATAGTCACCATTTATAGGTACACATTTTTTCAATTGTTCTATCCATTTTTTCATTCCGTCCATGAAGATAGTTTCTGGTTGGCTGCTGATCCACTTGCGCACAGCTTCCTCAACTTTGGCATCCGATGAAAAATGTTGACCTTTTAACGTCTCCTTCAATTTTGGGAACAACCAGAAGTCTGACGGTTCCAAATGTGGGCTTTAAGGAGGGTGTGGAGCGACTGAATTTCAGGCTTGTCATGGCATCCTGAATTTGTGCACTGCAATGTGGCCTTGCGTTGTCATGATGCAAAAGAAACATGTTTCTTTCCTGCCTGATTCTGCGGACGCATTGCTTGAGTGATCGTAAGGTTGCACAATACCTGTCGGAATTCACCATTGATCCCAAAAGATGGTGAACGTGACATTTTTTGCTGATTGAACAGTTTTGAATTTCTTTACACTCGGAGAGCCTGGATGACAATATTCCATTGATTGCCTTTTGTTTTCTGGGTCATAATGATGAACCCAGGATTTGTCTCCATTGGCAATATTCTTGAGGAAATTATCCCCTTTGAGACGATATTGGTTAAGACGTTCTGGAGCAACAGTTTTCCTGTGTTCCTTCATGGGGTCAGTCAATTGTCTTGGGACCCACCTGGCACAAACTTTTCTGTAGTTTAACATTTCAATGATATGGTGCACTCTTTCTTGACTAATACCAAGCTTAAAACAATGTCTCTCTGTTTAATTTGGCGATTTTCCTGGATCATGCATCCACTCTCCGTTGGTTCTCGTCACGAGTCACAGAAATGGGTCGTCCTAGCCTGTGCTCATCCAAGACACTCATCTCATCTGCACAACAGCTTTTGGCATGCCAGACCCACTTGCGGACATTTTTCACACCCACACAACCATCGCCATAAACTGCTTTCATAAGCCTATGAATTTTGATTGGTGCGCAACCTTCTAGTGTCAAAAACTTTATCACTGATTGCTGCTTTATACAAAAATCGGTTGAGGCACTCATTACTAACGAACACTACTGCTTCAGGGCTTCGAACATTGAACTGAAACTAAGCATGAATATACTACACTGTATCGACTACCGAACACATGCAGAAATGTTTTTTTCCTCCCACTACTTGCGACACCACTCGGTAGGAGATCTTACTTATCAATCAACCTTTGTATGTACCATTGTTTTGGAGGAACCTGCTGCAACAATTCCACAATATCAAATCCAAGATGACAGTAATCTTCAATTTTTTAATGGCAGAACTTGTGGTACAACTGCAATGTAAAGGGTATGTGGAGAAGCAATCATATAATGTTGTGATTTGAAGAGAACTATTTCATGACAGTTCCAAGGATTTTTTTTTAATAATGGCATGCATTTTTGTATTTCAGTTTTCAAATGTACAGTTCATATTGTGTCTAAATCTAAGGTGTCCTAATTTAATGTTATGTGGATATAGAGTAATAGAACGCAGACTGACCTCTTTGGAATGTGTATAGAGCCATGGCAATGAAGAGTATCAGTAAGTAAAGTCTTCTGTTTCCTGGTCGCTTCTTCACTACAGCTTTCACTGACTGTACTACATGATCAAAGTCAAAGAAGTCACCAAGAATGTTGCAAGGTAGTGGCTGCTGGCTTTCGGTTGTCCTCCACTTGAGCCGCCAAAGAGTGTACAGTATTGCAGCAAGCAGCAAGGATGCATTGATGCCAAACATGATTGCATAAGAATATCCAGTAACAGAACTCCACAAGTACTTCCCTGCAGGAAATCGTAACAACTTATCAACGTATGTAAGATTCAAGGTACTTGACCAGTGTTGCTGAAGCTTCAAGTCTTCTGGGATGTTATGCCATGGTGATTGATGAATAATTACTGATGTTTCAAAGAATTTTTGTTTTTTCAATCCCATTACAGGCCTGGACAGGCCCTGAGAGTTCCGGGAGGTTGAGGCTCCCAGATTTCAAGACAGTCGGCACATGAAGGTGGTTAGGTTGTCAGCCCTATGCACCGGCCTCCTTTACCACCCAGGAAATATTCCTCATACTCATTTCTTTTAGACGCTGAGTCAACCCCAGGGCCATAGTGCGAATGGCAGGATTATGTCAATGAAAAATTTCAATGACACCATCGGGAATCGAACCCATGACCTTCTGGCTTGTAGCGCAGTGCTGCAACCATGGCAGTAATTATTTACCAATCAGTGCAGTGAAACATTCCAGAACCTGAATCTTTATCAAGGCATGTCATTTATGAATATTTTATCAGCCATGTAATTAATCTGTTCCTGCTACTTGCTACTGATGTTTCCATGTTCTACGTATATAATACCCCTCCGAATGTGCCATTGCCCACTTGATGTTTTGCCAACAACATCCAGCTGATGTTTTCCTGTATTTGTATTGAAATAACCTACTCATGCCCACTGATAAAATGTAACTTCATTTGAGAGGCCCCACATTGTAGGTAGTACCCTTAAAGATTGATGGAGGGACAGCTGCTGTTATGTATAATTTTAGTCCACTGTCCTAGAAAAAGCAAAAAGTGTACACTTGAAGTCACCATGCTATGTTTCATCCATTTCAGTTTTTGAACCAACTGATAATTTTCATGAAACTTGGGATGTCCCATTGGAGTATACAGCAGTACCATACCTTTCAGTTTTATACATTCAGAAGAAACAACATTTTAAGTGTGATAACCTGTGAGGTGGGATAAAGCCACCACAACTTACTGTAGGGTTGTGAACTTTTGTGCTTGGGAAAGCATGCAACTTAAATATGATAATAATGTTGCCACACAAACAGTTTCTTTTTGCTTTAAGTTTGTTGGTGATAACTAATTGAACTATGTGAAGTGTGATGTGAAAATGGATCACAGGTATGTAATGTATGAAATATGATCTTCAAGGAAAAAATTACACATGGCAGTTGTATGAAACTTTGAGGTTATATCCAGCACTTATGAAACTTTGAGGTTATATCCAGCACTTATGGAACTTTGAGGTTATATCCAGCACTTATGGAACTTTGAGGTTACATCCAGCACTTATGGAACTTTGAGGTTATATCTAGCACTTTTAATGTACACAGAAGCTGTATGAAAATAATTAGTTCTTCACAAATATAAACAACAACAACAACAACAGTATTTATGTATGTATGTATCTATGTAAACATGTATGTAGGACTGGAAATGCATGCAACAGGAAAGGAGGCTTTGTGATTTGTGCTCTGAACTGCTTGTTCAAACACATGGTCACATGACATTAATGTTTATATTAAGTTTCTAACTGCAGACCATACGGTTTTGAAGAGGAGAGATACTTGTTGATTGTGCATTATGTAACAGAGTTATCACCTGTAGAGTTTATGCAGTGTCCCATGAAATGATGGAAATATTGTGTATTGTGAGCTGAAACAATTTAATATTCTAAAATAAGTCATTATTATTATAAGTAATGACTAAATTGATAATATGAAATAAGTTTACCCAGCGCAACACCAGTGGGCATTGTTGAGAGGTACGTGATGTCGAGTACTGTGACTCGGAGAGTACGAGATTCAACTGTTGTTACATCGGCCACATAACTGAATGCTGCTGCGAAGATTGCCAAATCTGCTCCAGTCACGGCAGAGGGCAGAGAAGCAGATAGTAGGACAAACTCAAGTGGCCATGTGACTGCAAGTTACAAGATTGTGCACATTATGATAATTATCATTGCTGCTGCTGCTACTGCTAGTACTACTACTACTACTACTACTAGCATTATATTCTGTAAAAAATTGATATGGAATTTTGAATGCAAAACAAATTATTGGACACGATCATTTATTGTTTTCCCATAATTTATAAAAAACTTTCATCTGTCCAAGTTATTGAGAATTCTTGGGAACTGTTATCATAACCAGTCTGACAATGAATAGGTTTTTAGATTGCCATGAGAACTGTTGAAATACTTAGAAAATCCTTTTTTTTTTTTTACCTTGCAGTGCATTAATGACAACCATGGTAGAATAATACAGTTTGCCAGCTAATCCCAAAAGTAGTGGCAATTTCCTTCCTCGACGATCACTCCAAGCACCCAAAAAGAGGGACAACACTAATGGAATAGCGTGTGTTGCCACATTATTATACTGGTGGAAATCTGACACTACAACCTACAGCAGAGAGCAGAAAGAGATATTTGCATTAATTCTGGTTTTTACACTTTACATATTAAGTCTTGCCCCTCTGTATTCCACAAATTTAAGAGTAAAATTAGGAATTTTCATACCTTATTTAAACCTTTCCTCAGCTAAAACGAAAGTTGCATTATAAGAGACCCTGGAGCCCTGGACCTACTGCACCAGTTAATCTGGTTTTGATGAGTGCAAAGAATGCATGCAGAAAGCATATGACAGACAGGGAGTTTCTTGTTTTGGTTTTGCATTGATTAGGTTGAAACTCACTTGAACTTGCTTGTTGTACTCTTTGTACTGGCTGTCTGCAAGGTTGGAGCAGATGGTGTCTGAGAAATTCAGATTGACCCGGCAGGCTTTGTCCACAAAGAAAGCTTGTTCTACCACTGATGTCAACATGAATGCCATCATATATAGGAACATGACAGGTTCCACTGTGATAAGATGCCACCAGTGACATCTTTGCGACCTTTCCTCCTCCAGTGGTACCTGTCAGATTTGTGATGTAACACACAAAAAACCGCAGTTACGACGTAAGATTAAAAGTGATGTTTAGAACCTCTAATCTTGTCACTTTCTTTTCAAAAGCATAAAAATGTCAATAATATGTTTTTTTTGGTGGGTGTAGAATTTGTATTTCACGAAAATGGAAGATCAGATATTAAAACTAAACTGCTGAGCTGAATATGTGGATATAACAGAGATTAAATGAATTCATGGAGAAAATTATATGTGGGCAAGCTTCATATTTTGTACTCTTTACATAGTACCATGCGGCTAAATGAAGGCAGATGCACTTGGGAAATGAGGACGTACCGGTACGCAGACAGTTCTCATTGCAAATAAATGTGGAGTAGATAGCTAGTATTATAACATCTAGGAGAAGAGTTCATGTGAATGTGAACTGCAGTAAACAGACACAAGACAGAGTCCTGTGGTGGGCTGTAGTGATAATGTTAATGAACTTTCAGGTTTCATAAAGGTAACATTTTCCCTGTCCATGACATGAAGCCATACAAGAGGAGTAGACACATTGCTGTACTCATTCTGAACCTCAGCACTAGATGGAGGAGAGTTGTCAACATCACACCCTGGTCACTTTATGCCAGGGAAGAACCCTGGTACCCATTGACTAGGAGGCTTTGTGGGCCCCAAAGCTTGCTCTGAATGTTTTGGAGAAGAGAAAAATATCTTGCTCTGCTGGAGTTCAGGTTCTATAACAAAAGAAACATCTTGAGTAGTTTTGTTTATGACAGTCACCCTGGACACCCTGCTGTCACCTTTTATCATCTTTTATACACGACTTTTAAACAACATATCCACATGGTCTTATATGTAGAATTCTAACATTGCTCTGTGTGTTACAAACCAACTGGTTCTTTAAGCTTGTAACGATTTTTAGTCGCATGTAGCATTTGATGCTGATGAGCCTGTAATTCCACACTCACATGAACAGTTGCACATCTAGTAACAGTGATGGAATTATTTGTTACAGGGAGTTTGTTTTTACATTTAGTTAACACAAGACAGGAAAATGGTTGGAAATGTGTATTAATGATTTTGCACAAACATTGGTCTGGATAAACTTCATGGTTACACCGTGCATCAAACAATGTTGAAATCTTTTATAATAAAAGATTTCAACATTGGTCTGGATATTGAAAATCCCCCCCCCAGTTAAATTTACATAATCTGCTTTGTTGGTTGGCTGGAAGAAATAATACAGAGTTTTGCATGGCAAATATTCATCTGGGTAAAAAGATTTGCTTCTGTGGAACCTGGAAGAGGGTTTACCAGTGTCTTCAGAAAATCCACAAACTGTATCCATGGAGCAGAGTCTGTCTTGAGAAGCTAATAATTCCTCAGCCAGTCATGAAATTCCCTGCACTGAAAGTTCATTACACATTTTCACAAAAGCTTGCCACTTATGCATATCTTGAGTCGGACGAATCCAATCCTCACTATTTCATCCTGTTTGCACAAGATATATTTTAATATCTCTCAAACTCTATTACATACCCAATCCTGAATCACTTCAGTTTACTTCACATATTCACAAACTGTTTCTGAAACACCTATAGTTATTATTATTATTCCATTTACCTAGAAACTGAAAATTTCCATTCAAATATTCAAACCAGATGTCTTACACGTGACATATCCTGTTCCTTGGTATCTGCCATTTGACGGAGCTGTTGCCTTTACTGTGGCAAATCTGTGTATTTACTAAAAGAGATGCTGGGATTTCTCGTTATCAACTTGCTGTGTTGTGCAGAGCTCGACAGTGGCCTAAGTCTTAATCTTCCTTCTGAATCCACCAATTAAACTCTTCCCTCCCCCCTCTCCCTTCTCCCCCACCTCCCCCTGTCCGTGATTTATTTAACAGCCCTATGCCAACTGCAAGGATGTTAAAGTATCAAATCAGAAATTACTGTAAACAGTTTTGAAGAGCCATTTTGAAACCAAGTGGGGGAAATGTTGGTCTTCCCTTCTTTGCTGTCTTATCTGAATAAATAGGTCACTACTGATTGCTTGTGTGAAGAGTTTACATAGCTTATCATAATGACCCTTTTGTGGGTTATCACTGTCTAATAAACCAAAATGTTTTCTTTGTTATGCTGAAGGTACAAAGTATATTTGTTAAGCTGTATTCATGGACAGTTATGGTAGTGATCATTAGCAGCTTATGTTTAGCACTGCAGGGCCCATGTGATAAAATGTGTGACCATCACACTTGCATTTCTCAACTGGGATTCCACATGTTGAGGAGACTCTACACAACAGAATGTAAACTAGGAGCTTTTCTTTGTTTCAAGTTTTTCATTATATTAATTTTATTGTCATTCCTACAAAAATTATTATTTCTGAAATAAATTAAAGACTTCAAATTATTATTAAAATTAAACAGCTACCTTAACAAAATTGGAACCACATATTCTCTGGCTTCTTTATATTAAAATTTCATTTTTTTTTTAAATTTATCATTGTTTTGTGAAAGTATGATTTTCTCATACCTACTACAAATGCAATTTCAGACTGGGGAGTTTTAAAACACATTGTTCCACAAGGATTAATTTTTGGGTCTTAATGGTTTCTTCTCTACATAAATGATTTATTATAAAATATTAATGGAAAATCTAAACCAATTTTATTTACAGATAATACTAATATAATATTTTCCAATTCTAATCTTGAAGATTTTAAAAATGATATAAAAAATGAATTTGAATCCTTAAATAATTGATTCAATGTCAATAAATTGTAGGCTGTTATTAAACTTTAAATTATGAGAGGTAAAAAAACCCAAAGAAGCCGATGATGGCTGGGGCAATTTTTGCTTTAAATGCCTATTTTTGTAGCAGCTTATATTTCCTGTTGTATTTCATACATTTTTAAAGATAAGAACTTCAAATAAAAAGTACATGCTCAAGAATGGATCCATCTAACTGTTCCACAAGTTACAAGAAATTCCACCTATTTTCATGCAGCTTTTTTATTTTGTTCATTTTTCACTCTAAGTTTTATTTTCTAGATTCATTCATTTCAAAATAACTGCTGCTGTAAGTGAGGATCCTGTGCTATACAATTTGGAGCTGACTGTACATGTCATCATGTTTTCTCAGAACCTGATTAGGTTTCATTTGCTGATGTTTATGTTTCATGGTAGGGTTGGCTTATCTGGGTGCTGAGACAATGAGACCATATGCAATCAGAGTAGAGAAAAAGATTGCACACACACATTCTTTGCACTGGTTAGTGCAATATGGGACCAATGGCAAATGTCCTTCATTCTTCTGTATGGATTTCTTTGTGTTGTTTGTGAATAGCAGTTTCACACTTATGTCGATCTTCAGGCCAACAGTTCAGTACCTTCTCTGTCAGAGCAATAGTATGTGCCAAGTCAGGCAGTGCAGATGCTTGAATCACAATAATAGATAAAGAAAGTGCTAGGTTTGTTGTGTGCACGTTATCATGAAGTGCATTTAGTAGTAGGACTGCAAAAAGAGAAAACTTACAAACCAAGTTATCATGGAAAAGATATTAGAATCACACTCTGCTGTACATTCATCAGAAGATGAAAACATTTCTCCCCAGAATGACAGTGACACTAAGAGTGACACAGATGACATTACTGACACAAACTGCACACAGTGGACTATCAATAAAACTGTCGACCAACTGTACCTGTAGTCCACAGGTTGGCAGGGGGTCCCATTGGGTTATGACAAACAGTGGCACCCCACATCACTAAAGACTCTACTGCATTTAGCATTTTCGTGATGTAAGGGTAGGAGTAGTCGAACACAACTAAATATCGAGTGTAGTATTTATTGAACTATAGACTACATGTTTCGGCCCTGTCACTGGGCCATCGTC
>JGI20166J26741_11676029_pt1 | contig 11018 bp, 10 predicted proteins | sample TergutCu122P5_FD_26741 | JGI IMG/M metagenome (IMG submission 26741) | reverse complement strand
GACAAGTATATAGGGGTGCGAATTTTTGCTACATATACGCTACATAGGATTTTTATGATTCCAAAAAACAACCCGCAAAGCCTTTGTGTCTGCGGGTTGTAATTTTTAACGCGAACTATTTTTTATATTATATGTTTTTTCTTGACTTCAATACCAATATATATTATTATGTAATACATAGCAAAGGTGATAAAATGTTAAGAAATACAAGCATAACCCTTGGGAATCGGTTCGATAAGTTCGCCCAGACCCAAGTTGAATCCGGAAGATATAGTTCGGTCAGCGAAGTTGTTCGTGCCGGACTGCGTATGCTAGAAGAACGGGAAATGAAGATCGCCGCGCTACGCGATGCCCTAATTGCGGGCGAGAACAGCGGGCGCGCACGTTATTCATTGAAAAAAATCATGGCCGAATTCAATGTTTAAATTAACCAATGCGGCTTATGCTGATTTGAAAAATATTGCGCTATATACGACCGAGACTTGGGGAACGGCGCAACGCAATGTATATTTGCAAATGATGGACGCAACTTTTCGTGAGTTGGCTATTTCGCCGAAAATCGGAACAAATATCGACGATGTTCGCAAAGGATATTTTAAGTACCCTGCTGGAAAACATTTGATTTTTTACCGCGTGATTGCGGGCGGAATTGAAATCGTCCGCATCCTGCACCACAGTATGGATGTCGATTCCCAGATCTAAACAAAAATCATTTTTTGGGCAATGCGATCAAGGATACGTCTTTGCCATTACGGATTCTAAAAATTCAGTATTAGCTTGTGATATAGCATCTGCTTTTTGTCGTTCATATTCGGCAGATATATCCTTTGTTTTCTTTTGTAATATCTTTAACTGAGATTCCGCAAATTGCATAGTTATTGGTGTTAGTGGCTTAAAATCCAAAGTTTTATCATCATATATCAGATTTTCATTGCCCACGTCATCAATTACCCAAATTTTAATGGGAATATTATTATCAGATAAAAAGATTTTAATCATTCTCGGCGAATCTTCCCCAAAACGCCAGAGATTGACACCAGACCTTACGGGAGTATCAATATATTCGAAATAGTCCGTTAGCATTGCAGATTTTTTCGTCTTAATTCTTAAACTCTCTGGATATTTCCATGGTTCAATTTTCTTATCAGGATCAAAATCCATGTCAGTAATCTTTATGAAACTATATTTTTTCTGCTCTTCGGTTGGTTCAGAAGAATCTATTTGAGAAGGATGTTGTCTATCAAAATTTTCTGGATGTAACTGACGTATCTGCTCGGAAACAATATGAGAACTATTATCGATATTTAATAAGCCAACATTGCTAATAATTTTTTTCATTTTTATTTTTCTCCGATTTTTACTCGATACCTTATTTCTTTTATTTCCATCTGTCTTCGCGAATTAGGGCCAATAACAATCCGAACATCAGGCTGAACGCCACGAACGACGATCCGCCGTACGAAATGAACGGCAATGTCATTCCCTTTGGCGGAAAGACGCCAAGCGCGGACGCGATATTGATGCATGTCTGGGCGCCGAACAGCGCGAACACGCCGCCGGAAACATAGAATACGAATTTGTCGCGCGCGGACCGCGCGTTATCGGCCAGATGTTTTAGGATATATAAAAATCCGATCAACAGCGCGATTGCCAAGATGGCGCCCGAATCTTCGGCGATGGCGGAATAGATAAAGTCCGTATGCGCGTCGGGCAATTGTTGCTTGATGAACGAATCCTCGCCGCTGCCCAACAGACCGCCGTGGCGGACGGCTTCGACCGATTTGCGGATCTGGTAATTATCCACGCCGCCGGAAATCCCCAGCCAGGTCAGAACGCGGCCGCGGAAATGCGCCATGGTCAAAAATGCAAAGATCCCGCCGCCCGCCGCAATGCCGGCAAATACCGGCACGAACCAGAGCGGAAGCCCGGCCAGAAACACCATCGATACGAAAATGGCCAGATACAGCATGGTCGTCCCGACGTCCGGATGGTGCAAAATGATCAGCATCATCGGCAAAAACACCGCCAGATACGCCGGCCACGCGTCCCATTTCCAGACGCGTTTGCTGGTAAAGATATTTTCGCCGTTGGTCAGACGTTCCAATCGCATTAAAAACCAGGCGGTGATGATAATGAATCCGGGCTTTAACAAATCCGACGGCATCAGACTGCCCACGCCGGGCACCGGAACCCACCGGGCGGATCCCTTGATAATCACCGGATGAACCAAAGTGACCAGCAAGAGCAACAGGCACAAAAACACATTCGCCCATGCGATGCGCAGCACCCATTTTTTGGAAAACGCGGACGACACCAACAGCGTGATCAGCCCGACCGCATAGAACGGCAGCGCCTTGACCAGGAAAAAGTGCCACGGCTGCGGCGGGTTCATGCGTTCGGCCGCGACGGATCCGGCGGACACCATCGCCCACATCCCGATCAGCGCCAACACGATCACCGCAAACAACAGTTTCCGGTCGGTTTCAAAATACCAATTGGTGAATCTGCTTTCTTCGCCGCGTTTTAACAAAATTTGCTCCTTCGTCGCAAATAGCCGTTAGCCATTAGCCCATAGCCGATAGTCATTTGACTATGGGCTATATTTTCAGAATCGCGATAGCGATTGCTGAAAATATAATCGATAGAATAAAGAATCTTTCCGTGATTTTGGATTCGGCCCAGCCGCACAATTCGAAATGATGATGCAGCGGCGCCATTTTGAAAATGCGTTTGCCCCGCCCATCCGGACCCTTGGTCAGTTTGTACACCGTCGTTTGCAAAAAGCTGCTGCCCAACACGATCACCATCATCAATGCCGCGATGCCGATCACAACCTCGGATTTTAACAGCATGGCCATCGTTCCCATCATGCCCCCCAACGCCAATGATCCGATGTCGCCCATGAAAATCGCGGCCGGCGCGCTGTTATACCACAGGAACCCAAGGATGGCGCCCAACGTCGCGCCGATGACGGGGTATAATCCGGCCGCTTCGGGTAAGAATACCCCGCCGGCCAGAAAATGGATATGCGTCGCGCCGTACAGCGCGACCCCGATCACGATCAGAACGGGCAGGTAAACCTTGGACAATACGCCGTCCATCCCGTCCGTGATATTCGCGGCATTGGCCGATCCCACGATCACAAAATAAGCGAACACAAAATAAAAGAATCCGAAATGCAGCAGACGGTGGAAAATCGGCACATAGATCGACAGCTCCGGCACATACGCCGGCATCGTGCGGTTCACGAAATACGCAATGACCAATGCCGCGACCCCTTCCAGAACCAATCGTCCCCATTTGGACAGTCCGGCATACGCCGACTGTTTCTTCACCTTGCCATAATCGTCGGCGAAACCGATCGCGCCGAACACGACCAATGACGCGATCGCGATCCATGGCGCGGGATTCCGATAATCCATAAACAAAACAGCCGACACGATAATGGCGATCAGCATCAGGATGCCGCCCATCGTCGGCGTGCCCGCCTTTGACAGATGGGATTCCGGCCCGTCGTCCCTGATCGGCTGACCCCGACCCTGCCACGCCCGCATGGCGTTGATGAACGGCCGGCCGAACGTAATCATGATTAAGAACGCGACCGTCGCCGAAACGACGAACATCGCGGGCGATTTTCCGAACATCGGAAATCCCAAATTGACGAGTAGGCTTGATAACATTTTTTATCCTTTTGTTTTTCACATTATAGCACAGGAAAGTGTAAAAGTGTAAATAGTGTAAAAAGTGTAGAGTTATTGGATTGTGAGCGTAGCGAGCTCTTTACTCTTTACACTTATACACTTTTTACACTGTACACTGGAAAAAGTAATCGACTTTGTCGATTACTTTTTCCGGATCACTTTCCACCAATTTTTTGCGGTCGTGGTCGTGTTTTTCCAGACGGCCGAGACGTCTTTGCCGACCCGATCGGCAAAGTCCGTGCCGGATTTATCCAACGTCACGCCGATATTCTTTGCAATTTCGCCCGCCTGACCCGCCAAGTACGCGACCAGGCATCCCGCGATCAGCGTCAGCATGAATCCGTCGGTGTTCTTGATGACCGGCGTCGCCGCCGACAGATCCGTCGTGACCGTCTGTGCCAAAATCGCCATACAGATCGCCGCGACGACAGACAACACGACGAAATAGATGATCGCGTTCACGAACGTCATGATTTGATTGTTCAATTTCGTTTTGCCGAACATATTGGCGAACATCGTAAAGAATTCGCCGAACGGTCCCTTGTACGAGGTGCCGCCGCCGAATACTTCGACGACCGCGGTGAACGGCAATAACAAAACGGCCAGGAATAACGATGCGATAATCCCAATGGCCTGGATCGCGAATTTCCAAATGTTATAGATAAAGATCACGACAAAGACCGCGCCGACCGCGAATGTCATGGCGGAGTGCCCGATGCCGGCGCCCATCCATTTGAATCCGGCCGCAACCGCGGTATAGAAAAATGCGGACAAACGCGTCGGCACGCACAATAGATCGGCCGCCGCCCCCGAACTGATCACGTTTTCCGCAATCGGATGCGCGGTCATGTAATGATGGATCGCGACGCACGTATCGGGCAGATGCGTCCCCGCCGCATTCGCGACCGCGTCCAGAATCAGATTGGACAGATACGTTCCGACGGTGATAATGGGCGACATGACCCATATGAAAATCTGAGCCGGATTGTTGGACAACACGATGAACCAGATCAGAATCCACATCGCTTTTTTCGCGATGGATACGCCGACCTTTTTCGCGTCGCCGCCGCCCTTGGCATCGCCGCCCCCGGTTTTGATCAGGTTGTAGCCCTCTAAAAAAACCCAGAACATGAATAGGACGATCATCAGGATTCGGATGAACGGGAACAGCGACCGGTTCAAAACATCGCCGATCATGGACAATCCGCCGATCATCGCGCGGCCGATTTTGGCCTCGATCGGAACATATTCGCCGACAAGCGCCTTGCCCGCCGTTTCGGCGATCGGGGTGCTGAACGCCGTGAAGTCATCGTTCAAACGGCCCATCAGCAACTCTTTATTGTTCGGCGTCGCCCACCCGATGCCGGTGATATCGACGTTTCCGGTCGGGACGTTCGTGTTTATATTGGTTTCGGCGTGGGACGCCGAAACCAATATAAACACAGAGCATAGAGCATAGAGCATAGAGCATAGACGGTTTCTATTTGTTTTTTTTCTGATAAAATGTTTTTTTATATTAAACATGTTTTTTATCTATTAACTATTATCTATGCTCTATGCTCTGTAGGGGCGCAATTATGCGCCCCTACGGCTCTCGCAAAAAATCCTACGGATTTTTTGCGGTGAATGCTTTCCCGATGTTGTCCAATAATTGTTGCGGGCCGCGCCATAGGCTTTGCCCGAATTCCTTCACATATTTCCCGAATTCGAATTCGGTGTCGCCGGTGCCCAGCATACCCTTGCCGCCCAGGATCTCTTCGATCTTGTCCTGGATCACATAGAAATAAATCAGAAAGATGCCGATCATCATCATCAAAAATTCCCACCCGTTATCCATAAAGTCGAACGCGCCCGGGTGAACCTGTTCCACCGCCGCGCGCTGGATCTTGAAACAGCTGGCGAATTTGTCCTTGTCCATCGGTTTCGTTCCGTTTTCCGTACCGACGACTTCGCATCGCGAAAACACGTCCATGACGGACGCGCTTTGCGCGTCGTTGGCCGTTGGCCGTTGGCCGTTGGTCGGTGTCATGTTTAATGCGATCCCGGCCGGCATGATCGCCGAATAGTTATCGCGCGGGCCCGGAAAATATTCGTCCGCCGCAAATAGCACCATGGCATAGACGACCAGAATCTGTAACGTGATGGACACGATTCGCACGGCGCATTTGGCCAGTATGCCGATCGCATTTGAAACGACGCCGTCCAATAGTTTCCACTTTTCGTCTTCGAACGCCCATGCCGCGATGAACAGCGGCAGAAAGATGATCAGGAATACCAATTGAAACACGACCGATAAAATTTTAAAGAAGATATTGAACCCGATGATTAAAAACATAATGACCAAGGCGATGCCCGCGATCCAGGTCAGCATGCCGCCGCCCATGCCCATCCATGAAAAATTCATCAATGAAAATCCGCCCGCCGCGCCCGCCAGCATGACGGTATTCAAATTCCCGACCACGCACATGAACGGCCGCAGCGCGGGGCCCAAAACATTGTCCTCTTTGCGATCGACCGCGCCGCCGCCGCATTGCGCGGAATCCGAAACCCCCGTCGCCGCCATGGCAAGCGACGACCCGATATACATCACCGGCGTGATGGTAACATCGGCGACCGTCTGCAAGACGCGCGGGCCGCCGATACCCCCGCCCACGCCGATCAGAACGCCGACGATCAGAATGCGCACCGCCTTTGGCCACACCGGTTTGAACCATTCGGAAAAATCGAATTTGCGGTCGGTGGTGTCCAGCGTCGCGTTTTTCTTGTTCTGTTCCTGGATAAACTTGAACGTGCGGACGAACAGAAAGATCACGAATCCGACGGCCAGCAAGAACCAGATGTAATCGACGATCGCGGTCCAAAATCCGTACGCCGCCTGACCGATCGTATAGAACAATTGTTCGATGTACGGGCATAAAAAGCACGCGTTCGATTTGGCGATGTCGCACGTCGCGCCCGAACACGCCCCGGTCGCGCGCAGAAAACCGTCCAGGCTGGTGTACGTGACGGAACCCCCGCCGATGGACGACGACAGATACCAGATGCCCACGCCGATCAGCGCGATCCAGAGGAGCGCCTTGATAACGGTAACGATGACTTTTGCTTTGAACATGTTGTCGTTTGTCTCTTTGTTCATCCCCTACCAAGAGTTTCTAGATCACATCCGTTCGCGAGAAACTCTATCCTCCCCCTTTCAAGGGGGAGGAAATCCGGTATCGCAATCTTCGTTTATATGACGAAGATTTTCGTTTTGTGTGTCCTCCCCCTAGGAAGGGGGAGGATAGATTTGCTTACTGTCTTTGACAGTTAGCAAATCTTGGTAGGGGATGTCTTACTCTTTCCATCCTTTGGCGGGGGATGGTTTATTCATCCCGGCGGATATTTCATTCATTCTATTTTCCATATTGTTTCTGATGACATCCACCACCCAATCCGTATTTTTTAAGATGTCTTCGTTCCAGAATCGCAAAACTTTATACCCCTGTGATTCAAGAAATTGTGTTCGTTTTTTATCATAACTCGCGTTCGGTATTTCGTTGTGCTGGTTCCCGTCGCATTCTATGACTAATTTTTGTTTTATGAAAACAAAATCAACCATATAGTTTCCAATTGTGTGTTGCCGCCGCAGATGTCCCCATTTGTTCGCGCGCAGCCATAGCCATAGTTTTCTTTCGGCGTCCGTCGGATTTTTCCGCATATCTCTGGCCAATCCGCGAAGAGCGTTATTATCCATTGTCATCTTCATCCCCTACCAAGAGTTTCTAATTCGCTACGCTCATAAGAAACTCTATCCTCCCCCTTTCAAGGGGGAGGAGTTCCGTATCGTGGTCTTCGTTTGTATAGCGAAGATCGTTGTTTTATATCCTCCCACTTTCAAGGGGGAGGCGTATCTATGTCGTTTTTTTACCGCCCGTGGCGTCTGCTGTTTTGCTTTTATCCTCTGTGGGTTTTTTGGCGTCCGGGGTATCCGGCTTTCCCGTGCCCGTGGGTTTTTCCGGTTCTTTGCCGGTGATGCCGTTCCAGACGATCTTTCCGGTATCCTTGGCAAATTTCAAAACGTTGCCCGTGACGGTTTGCGCGTCGTTGAACAAAGATTCGCGCAGGTTCGTTGCCGGTTCTGCCAATTTAAAGGTATCGGTCACCATCTTGGCCACGTCTTTGATATGATCGGCCAGATATTGCACGATATAGAGCAAAACGACAAAGCTGGCCAGCGTCATGGTCGCCAGATCGCTATCGGCAAAATTGATGTCGTAAATGCCGCCGGATAAAATCTGATTCGCCAAGGCCGCGCCGCCGGCGTCGTTCGCCGAAAAGAACCGCGAAATCAGAACCAGGATCACCACATACGTTATCACGACGGTGCCCAATGTCGCGATCGAATTGATCGCATTCTGTAACATTTTCGGCGCCATGTTGTCGCCCAGCTTTTTGACCCATTCCGCCGCGGACGAATTTTTAAAGACGAAAAAGACCAGCGAGATCGGAAAGAAAAACGCAAAGAAAGTCAGCGCGACGATGACGTCCACGAAATAAAAACAGAATTTGATGAATATTTTAAAGAATCCGAACGCCAGCGCAAGCCCGATAAAAAACATCAGCGCATGTTTGACCAACGCGCCGATCCCCGTCAGCGCGGACCACGAAAACGCGCCGTCCATGACTGAGAGTCCCATTTTGATCATCGCCTGGAACGTCGTGATCGATGTTTTCATCAATTCGATAATGCTATCGCGCAGGTGCGGCCGGTAAAATCCGTTGTCCGGCATGGGTTGGGGCTGATACGTCACCTTGGCATCCACCGATTCAGGCGTCTGATTCAGCATGGATTGCGTATAGATCAGCGTCATGTCCGCGACCGGCTCCATCGTCATCGTCGTGATCAGCCGCGGCGCGAACACGCCCATCGACAGCAGGCCCAGGACGACGATCGAATTGATGATCACCGGCTTTAAGTATTTCTGGTACATCGGTTCCGGCTTTTCGTCCGAAATATTTTTCCAAAACGCCCAAAGGATATACAGCGCCAAAAACGCGCAGAAAATCAGCATGCCGATAATGGTCATGCGGCCGTATAGGGCCGCGGCGGCCGCGCTGATCACCCGGAACAGGCTGTCGAAAATGCCGCAGCCCCAACACTGCACATTCGCGTCTACAAAGTTGCCCAGCCAGCTTGTCATGAGTTACGATTTACGATTTATGATTTACGATTTCAGGTTTATAAATCGTAAATCATAAATCGTACATTATTTTCCTGTTGGTTTATGATTTTCCCGTTAATTTATCCCCCACCCATTTGCCCAGTTTGGTGTTTTTGGCCCATTCGGTCGCGTTGACGGTTTTGCCCGTCCAGGTTTTCGTGTTTTTCCATACCTGCTTCATGTCGCCCGTGACGTTCTTGTACAGATCGCCCTTGTTCTCGGTGGTGTATTTGGTCAGTTGTTCGCGGGTCAGTTCGAAAATCCGAAACATCAGATACAGCGTGAGCAGCGCCGACAGCCAGGTAATCGAATGTTGGCCGAATCCAAGGCTGCTGCCCCCGTAAACGCCGGGCAGGTTGTTCGACGCGGATCCCCCGGCGGCCACCATAAACACCGAATTGTTCCATTTGAATAGCGCGCTGATCGCCGCGATATTGACGACCATGATGAACATGGCGGCGATCATGGTGATCACCAATGCTTTCAGTGATTGGATAATGCCGGAGAAGCTGTCCCACGGGTCGATCCAGGAATTCGGATTGGTCGGCTTGCCCACGTACATCAAGACCTTGAACGGATATAAAATCAGCGCCATCCCGAATGTAAAAATCGCCTGGATAATCAACAGCGCCATAAAGAAATTGCTGGACACAAAGGTGAGGATCAGGATCGCGCCGGTGATCAGGTTCATGAAATCCGCGCCCCCATGCGGGATCAGCGTCATCATGCCCAGCAACCCCTTTGTAAAAAAGTCCAGGCCGCGTTTGATAATCATGTTATTCGCATGCGTGATGTCTTCGACGGGCTGGACAATGAACCGGCACGATTCGGCGGAGATATATCCCTTTTCGACGATATCCGGCGGGCATTCCATCCGCTTTGCGACGCCGGCGAATTCATTCGCCTGGGTCACGGACTTGCTAATGCTATCCGTATAAATGGCGCCGAAACGCAAAAAAGGATCGACGACGAACTGGGTGACGTATTGGGGTTTGACCTGTAAAAAAATCGTGGCGGCGATAATGGCGCGCAGGATGGGTTTCAATACATTTTGCGACATGTTCATCGCGGTCAGCTTGCCGTTCCAGACGGAATCGCCCGGCTTGGCCGCGCCGAAAAAATCCAGCCAGGCGTCCGGAAAATACTGTTTGACCAGATAGGTCACGATGAACAGCCCGACGAATCCGTAAATCAGCAGATAGATGATGCCCGTGCCGCCGCCCACGAAAAAATCATACCCGGTCATGGCGACCGACATGAACGCGCCGAACACGATCGGAACAAACTGGGACAGCGACAGCGCGTCGACGATGCCATAATCGGCGCGCGCGGCCATCGGTGCAAGAACACAAAGCACCGCGCATATGGCAAAGAGTTTCCAGTTAAATTTCATTATTTACGATTTATGATTTAGAATTTACGATTTGTTAGGCTAATTATATCATAAATCGTCCCTTCGTTTTATGGTATAATCTTAAAGAAAATCGTAAATCCTAAATCATAAATCGTAAATTCCATGACCCGGTTAAAGAAATTTTGGATTGTCTTTCTGTCGTTTCTGCCTCTCTCCGCGGCGGCGATGGCGCCCCTTGCCATCGGCGGCATCGCGGCCGGCGTGGTATTGGCCGGATTCTCGATTTACCGGTCGGCGGTTCCCGTCAATATGACGGACGCGATGTCGTTTTTTTCCAGCTGTTGGTCGTGCCAATTGTTCGGTGGCATTTTTGCGACGCTATCCGACGTATTGCCAAAGATTTATCAGTCGATCGGCGTCGTGGTCGTGCCGATGGCGCTGATCCTGACCGCCGTCTGGATCGCCTGGACGATTTTGGCCGGACTGATCGGCGTCAAAAGCAAAGACGACAAAAACCCGAACATCGATCTGTACGCAAAGGATGCGGCCTGGTCATTGTCGGGAAAATTCGGGGCGCATCTGGTCAAACTGACGCTGGTCATTGCGCTATTGCTATCGCCGTTGCCGCGGATGGTTTCCGATATCTTTGTCGGGCCTGTGTTCAATATCGGATTGGCCATCAGCAATACGGGGTCAAAGGTCGTCGGAAACGACGCCTCGTTCAACGCGTGCCTGATCGCGACGGCCGTCGCCGACCCGGCC
>JGI20166J26741_11675918_pt1 | contig 11019 bp, 10 predicted proteins | sample TergutCu122P5_FD_26741 | JGI IMG/M metagenome (IMG submission 26741) | reverse complement strand
AGACTTTAAAAATGGCAATAGAATATGGGGAAAATTGTTTCTCCAAGCCGGACTCCTTACTAAAGGCTTAGTCATGGGGAGGGGGAACTATATGCAAAACTCAAAAATAATAAAAATCTCAGTAAAAACTTTGGAGAAATATACAAGAAAAATTGGAATTGTTTTTTAAAAAAATTGGAATACTTTTTTCCAAAAGGATGAAATCTGGACGGATTGTGTTAGAATTAGGTTATACTAAATGAAACAATGACCTTGCATAAACACAAAATATGTGTATATTATAATATTGTACTATTAATTATTTATCTTTAAATGTCTACTCTTGTTATTGATTCCCATATATTATATGTAGGAGGTTTTTTTATGGACTCAAATAAGACGATAGTTTTAGGGGTCATTGGAGCTGATTGTCATGCAGTTGGGAATAAGATACTGGATTATGTTCTTACTGAAGCTGGTTTTGATGTTGTAAATATTGGAGTATTGTCTTCTCAAGAGGATTTTATAAATGCAGCTATTGAAACCAATGCGAGAGCTATTCTGGTATCTTCTCTTTATGGTCATGGTGAAATGGATTGTATAGGATTTAGACAAAAATGCGATGAAGCAGGACTAACTGATATTATCATGTATATAGGTGGAAACATAGTTGTTGGAAGGCAAGAATGGAAAGATGTTGAAAGACGGTTCTTAAATATGGGATTTAATAGGGTTTTTCCACCTGGAACTGATGCTAAAGAGGCTATAATTAATTTGAATAAAGACTTTGGAATTAAATGTTGAAGGTGATTTAATGGACTGTTATTTATTGATTGACTTTGGATCGACCTTTACAAAATTAACATTAGTCGATATAAAAAATGAGGAAATAATAGCAACTTCAAAAGATATAACTACTGTGGAATCCGACATAATGATTGGATTTGAAAACGCTTTTAATAAGTTGCAACATAGACTAATAGCGAATAAAGTCAATATTGTTAAAAAACTGGCATGTTCATCTGCTGCTGGAGGGCTTAAGATGGCAGCACTAGGGCTTGTACCTGAACTTACAACAGAAGCAGCTAAAAGAGCAGCTCTTGGGGCTGGTGCAAAAGTTCAAAAGGTATATTCTTTTGAAGTAACTAACAAAGAAATTGAGGAAATTAAAAATAATAAAACCGATATAATCCTTTTAGCTGGTGGGACAGATGGAGGAAATAAAAAATGCATCTTGCACAATGCAATGATGATAGCAAAACACAAGCTTAATATTCCAATCGTTGTAGCTGGAAATAAAACTTGTCAGGACGAGATTGAGGATATTTTTAAAGAAAATAACATATATTATAGAATGTGTGAAAATGTCATGCCAAAACTAAATCAGCTTAATGCTGAACCTGCTAAAGAAGAAATTCGAAAGACATTTATGGAAAAAATAATTGAAGCAAAAGGTATGAAAAATGCTGAAAACTATATAAATGGAATTTTAATGCCAACTCCTGCTGCAGTTTTAAACGCTGCGGAAATTTTAAGCAAAGGAACAGATAGAGAAGATGGGATCGGTAGTCTCATGATAATAGATATTGGAGGAGCAACTACAGATGTCCATTCTGTTGGAAAAGGAGACCCTGCAAATGATATCGAGATGAGAGGATTGGAAGAACCTTTTGCTAAAAGGACTGTTGAAGGTGATTTGGGGATGAGATATTCAGCACATTCGCTTTTTTTAGCAGCAGGAGAAAGAAAAATTAAAAAATATCTAAATGATGATACTATTGACATAGAAAAAGAATGTTTATATAGAAATGAAAATATTAAGATGGTGCCAAAAGATGATAAGGATGAAAGATTTGATGAGACAATAGCAAAATGCGCTACAGAAATGGCTATAGAAAGACATGTTGGACATCTTGAATGGATACATTCTCCCATAGGTCCTGTGTATTATCAATATGGTAAGGATTTAACAGAGATAAAATATTTAATTGCTACAGGTGGTGTTATGATTCACAGTAGAAATCCTAAAGATATTTTAGAGGCCGGACTCTATAAAGATAAGGAATTTCATATTTTAAAGCCTAAAAGTCCAAAATATTTATTAGATAAAGAATATATTTTATCTAGCATGGGACTTCTTAGCATAGATTATAGAGATAAAGCTCTTAGAATAATGAAAAGGTATATAAAGGAAATTTAAGAAATATTTAAAGGATTGAAAGGATTGTTTATGGTGGAACTTAAAAATAGAAAATGGTCTTTGGACGTTTTTTTTAACGAAAGAAAAGAAGTCTTAAATCAATGGCCCACAGGAAAACAAGTAAATATAGATGAAGCAATTAAATATCTTGAATCTGTCCCGGACCATAAAAATTTCCCTAAAAAATTGATAGAAGCGAAGCTTGCAAAAGTAACATTGACTCAGCCTAGAGCTGGAGTTGCATTGATAAACAGGCATATAGAATTATTAAATTATCTCGATAGATTTGGTGAAGCTGATCTGTTACCAACTACAATCGATAGCTATACGAGACAAAATAGATATCACGAGTGTGAAAAAGGGATAGAAGAAAGCCAGAAAGCAAACAGATCATTTTTAAATGGCTTCCCAGCTGTAAATTATGGGATTGACGGATGCAAAACAGTATATGAAAATGTCAATAAGCCTCTCCAGGCAAGACATGGTACACCTGATGCCAGGCTTCTAGCTGAAATAATACACGCATCCGGGTGGACTTCTAATGAAGGTGGAGGCATATCTTACAATATACCTTATGCAAAAAACGTCTCTTTAGAGAATTCGATTTTAAACTGGCAATATTGTGATAGATTAGTGGGATTTTACCAGCAAAGTGGCATTACAATAAACAGAGAGCCTTTTGGACCTTTAACTGGAACTTTAGTACCTCCAAGTACCTCTAATGCAGTTGCAATTATCGAAGCACTGCTTGCAGCCGAGCAGGGAGTTAAAAATATTACCGTAGGATATGGTCAATGCGGCAATTTAATACAGGATATTGCATCAATCAGGGCACTTGATACACAATGTGAGGAATATTTATTAAATTATGGATATGATGGTATTGACCTTACAACAGTTATGCACCAGTGGATGGGTGGTTTTCCTGACAATGATGCTAAGGCTTTTGCTCTTATATCTTATGGAGCCGTTGCAGCCGCGCTTTCAGGAGCTACAAAAGTTATCGTAAAGACTCCAGAAGAAGCAGTTGGAATTCCAAGAAAAGAAGCTAACGCTCAAGGACTTCTCGCAACAAAGATGGCTATTAACCTATTAAAAGGACAGAGGATGCCGTCAGGTAGAAAACTCTTGGAGGAAATGGAAATAATAAAAGCTGAAACTAAGTGCATTATCGATAAAGTATTCGAAGTGGGAAAAGGAGATTTAGCTCAAGGTGTGGTTAAGGCTTTTGAAATTGGAATCATAGACATACCATTTGCGCCGAGCAAGTTCAATGCAGGGAAGATGATGCCAGCAAGGGATCATAAGGGAGCTGTAAGATATTTGAAACTTGGAAATGTTCCATTCACAAAGGATCTTATAGATTTTAATATGATGAAACTTGAAAAGAGAGCTAAACTGCAACATAGAGGTATAGATTTTGACATGACTGTAGATGATATTTTTTCAGTATCAAAAGGTATATTAGTTGGAGAACATTAAGATAATGAATGGAGGTAAAATATGAAGATAGTGGATTTAGTTTGTTCTGCTGGTAGGACTGGGTTTTATTTTGACGATCAAAGAGCAATAAAAAAAGGTGCTAAAAACGATGGATTTAATTATATAGGAGAGCCTGTAACAGAAGGGTTTACAAGGATTAGAATGCCTGGAGAGAGCATATCTATCATGCTAATATTAGAAGATGGAAGTGTAGCTTATGGAGATTGCGCTGCAGTTCAATATTCAGGAGCTGGTGGAAGAGATCCTCTGTTTTTAGCTAAAGATTTTATTCCTTTTATTGAAGAAAATATAAAGCCAAAATTGATAAATAGAGATATTACAACATTTAAAGAAATGGCTGAAGAATTTGATAATCTGCATATAGATGGTAAAAGGCTTCATACAGCAATAAGATACGGTATAACTCAGGCTATTTTAGATGCTGTTTCAAAAGCAGATAAGATAACAATGGCAGAAGTTATTAAGAATGAATATAATACTGGTGTAGAGATAAAAAGGGTTCCAATATTTACTCAGTCTGGTGACGATAGGTATATAAACGCTGATAAAATGATAATAAAAGAAGCGGATGTATTACCTCATGCTTTGATAAATAATGTTGAAAAATTAGGTAGACATGGAGAAGAGCTTTTAAAATACGTAGCCTGGCTCAGGGATAGGGTCATTGCTTTGAGAAGCAGAGACGATTATAATCCAATATTTCATATAGACCTATATGGTACATTGGGATTGATATTTGATAATAATGAGTCCATTGTGGATTATATGGGAGAATTAGAAAATGCTGCAATGCCATTTAAATTAAGGGTTGAGGGACCTGTTGATGTGGAAGATAGGGAAAAGCAGATGCTTGCTCTTCGTGATTTGACGAAGATGGTAGATGAAAGAGGAATTAAGCTAGAAATCGTAGCTGACGAATGGTGCAATACTTACGATGATATAGTGTATTTTGCTGACAATAGAGCTGGGCATATGCTTCAAATTAAAACACCGGATTTAGGAGGAATAAACAATATAGTAGAATCAATACTCTATTGTATAAAGAAAGGTATAGGAGCGTATTGCGGAGGAACTTGCAATGAGACCAATAGATCTGCTGAGGTTTGCACAAATATTGGCATTGCTTGTGGTGCAGCTCAAGTCCTTGCAAAACCTGGCATGGGTGTCGATGAAGGATATATGATCGTCAATAATGAGATGAATAGGGTTGTTGCTTTAGCTAATAGGAAAAAATAAATTTTTAGGGGGCTGGCGCAAAATGGCTATTTATACGCTGATGCGTATAAATAGCCATTTTGAACTTTATAAAATATAACTAAGGTAATATAATTAAATTAATAGATAAAAATAATTGTTTAGGGGGGAAATTTTATGAATACAAATACAAGTATAAAGATTACAGGTACACCGATAAAAGAGCCGAGGGCAAAAAAAGAATCCATTGAATTATTGTTTAAGGGTACTATGAGCGAAAGAGTTGCTAAATCTTTAAGAAGTCCACTTGAAAGCTTATTTATTGTAAATGTTCCAAATGCTCAATGGAGTAAAATACGCAAAAATGTTAAAAATGATTCGATATTTTTTATCCAAGGTGATCTTACGGCTTCAGAAACTAAAAGTGGTAATCCATGTATAAATGTAGCCTGCATGCACATTTTACTGAGAGAGAAAAACGATGAAAAGATTCAAGCAAAGGTTGAGGCAGAGATTGAAAATCAAAAAGAAATATTAGTTAAAAGAACTAAGAGTCAAAATTTAGCATTGTTTAGAGAGAATAACCAAGATAAGTTAATAGATTTAAATCTAGAAGATATTATTTTAACTGAGGAGGAGCATACTACTAATTACAGAAAGAGGGTAATACTTGAAGGAATTTTTAACGAAGATAATACTCTTAAATTGTGGTGCTTAATTGTAAGAAAATTAGATGATGGAAAATATTCATTGGTTTCAGGATTTAAATCTTATGCGACTTGTAAAGTCTATGATATAAAGACTACAAAAGCATATGTCACTAATTTAAATCATAAGGAATTTGAAAAGATGATTGAAGGATATAAGGATGAATTAGATAAAGAAGAAGCGGAAAAAAGAAAAATGGAGGAAGAGGAAAAGGAAGCAGAAAGAAAGAGAATTGAAGAAGAAAAGTTAAAAGAAGAGGAGAAGAAAAAAGAAGAGGAGAAGCAGAAGAAGAAGGAGAAATATGAAAAAGCACTTAAGAATAGAAAAAGCAAAAAGTAGCACTATGAAAGAGATCCACGTAGAGAAAATAATTGATGAAGTGAGAAATATTTCCATAGATAGCAATTATTTCTTAAATGATGATGTGAAAAATGCCCTTAATAATTGTCATGATGAAGAAGAATTTCCAATGGCAAAAGATATTTTAGATAAAATCATAAAAAATGCTGATATTGCAAAAGAAAAAAAGGTGCCTATATGTCAAGATACTGGAGCCGCATGTGTATTTGTGGAGATTGGGCAAGATGTGCATATTGTGGGTGGTCTTTTAGAAGATGCGATTAACGAAGGGGTTAGAAGAGGTTATAAAGATGGATATTTAAGAAAATCTGTAGTTAAAGATCCATTAAATAGGATAAACACTGGGGATAATACTCCTGCCTTCATTAAATATGATGTAACTTTAGGAGATAAACTTAAAATTGTAGTCGCACCAAAGGGGTTTGGATCTGAGAATATGAGCACGCTAAAGATGTTAAAGCCTTCTGATGGGATTCTAGGGGTTAAAAAATTCGTTATTGAAACTGTTAAAGAAGCTGGACCTAATCCATGCCCACCTATAATAGTCGGCGTAGGAATAGGAGGAAATTTTGATTTTTGTGCACACTTAGCTAAAAAGGCTGCTCTAAGGTCTATTGATGTGAGAAATAAAGATGAATATTATAGAAATTTAGAAGAAGAGCTTTTAGAAGAAATCAATAAACTCGGAATAGGACCACAAGGATTTGGAGGAAAAACCACATCTCTTGCTGTTAATATAGAATATATGGCGACTCATATCGCTGGGCTTCCTGTAGCGGTTAATATAAATTGCCATGCTGCAAGGCATAGAGAGGTAGTACTATGAAGATTACAACTCCATTAACAAAAGAAAAATGTGATGAATTAAAAGCAGGAGATAGTGTTTTAATAAGTGGAACAATATATACTGCTAGGGATGCCGCTCATAAAAGGCTTGTAGAACTTATAAAAGAAAATAAAGAATTACCTATCGATTTAAGCGATAAGATAATTTATTATACAGGACCTACTCCAGAAAAACCTGGTGAGATCATAGGGTCATGTGGTCCTACAACTAGCTATAGAATGGATGATTATTCTCCTTATCTTTTGGATTTAGGCTTAAAAGGGATGATTGGGAAAGGCTATAGAAGTGAAAAAGTCATCGAGTCCATGAAGAAAAATGGAGCTGTCTATTTTACAGCAATTGGAGGAGCAGGGGCACTTTTAGCAGGGTGTGTTAAGGGGTCTAAGGTTATTGCTTATGAAGACCTTCAGTCGGAGGCTATAAGGGAACTTTTAGTGGAAGATTTTCCTGTTATCGTGACTATTGATAATAAGGGGAATAATTTATATGAGATGGCTAAGGAGAATTATGAAGGGTTTTTGAAAGAAAAAATTTAAATTTAATGCTTTATTTTAAGTGGATTCATTTAAAATAAAGCATTTTTTATCACATATTCTTTTTAATAAACTCTGCCATAATATCCTGACCTTTTTTAGAATCAGGAGTTTTATTATATGTAAAACCATGAGCTGACTCAGAAAAATCGTGAAACTCTACAGAAACTCCTGCGGTCTTTAATAATTCACCGTATCTTATACCTTCATCATGAAGAGAATCTTGTCCTGCTGTTATAAGCAAGGTGGGTGGAAGTCCCCTTAATCGTTCATTGGTCGCATAAACAGGTGAAAGATAAGGCGATTTTGCAGTTTCAGTGTTACTATTAAAATAACAGGCATCAAACATTTCCACCATTTTTTCAGGGACTGCTCCCTTTGGGTATTTTTTATCAGATGATTTGATAGACATATCGCAAGGTGGATAATCCAAAACTGCGTATTTGAATGAGAAATCACCTTTTTCTTTTGCCATAATGCATATTACAGCTGCCAAATTACCTCCAGCACTGTGTCCACCAATGCCGATGCTGTTAGAATTTATTTTATACTTCTCAGCATTGTGGATATAATGCTTTATTACATCATAAATGGCATTAATGGCAATAGGATATGGATTTTTCGGTGCTTTTGGATAATCGATGCTGATTATTTTAGCACCAGTCTGTTCTCTAAAATAAAGGCACATTGGTTCGTCCATATCTGCAGAGCCAAGCACAAAACCTCCACCATGCATATCTACAAAGAGCGGTTTTATTTCAGGTGAATCGAAACCATATTCTAGTACTCTCACTTTACCAGAAGAAGTGTCTATAATTCGCTCTTTACCTACCTTTGTGGGTTTAAATTTAGTATATAATTTCATTAAAGATTGTAAACGCAGTGCTTTCTTTATTAACTTTTTATTATCCATGCTATATCACATTATTCGCATAATGTTCCTCCCACATTTCTTTACGTACTTCGTCCACAAGAGCAACGACATCCTGCTCATCTTTCAAACCAAGTCGTTCAGCTTCCCCTTTAAATGCCTTTTTTATTTATAGTATATGTTAAATTGAGCAAAATAATCAATCAATCAATAGAAAAATAAATTTATTAATGTAAATTATTCAAAAAGTTAACACCAAAAAAAGAATTAATGATATTATTTTATGAATATTATTGTAACTATTTAAGGGTTATATGCATATTATACATATAGTAATAAATTTACACTCCATTACAAAAACTTAGAACTTTATCAAGGCATTAATTTTTCAGTTTATTAAAAAATATGGGAAAATTTTATAATAATAGGTTTAAGTCTGTATTTTTGGGGCAATAATCTTAATAAAGAAAAGTGATGAATTTTTTTAAAACTAATAAGTGTTTATTTTTTGCTGGAGAGTGTACAATATGAATGTAAAGATCAACGAAAAAGATCTAAATGATGAATCTCTTTTATATAAGCCTGAAAATTTAATAACAGTGAATAAAGGTACTCTTTTAAATGAAATTTGGAATTTAAAAGATAAAGAGATTGTAACAGAAAAACTGTTTACTGATGATAAACTTAAATTTAGCGAGACGAAAATCAAATTTGATGATGAAACAACTGAAATAGAAAAAAATGAGGATGTAAGTATGGATAACGATAAAATTTTAGAAAAATATTTAGATACTGTTGAATCTGAACGTAAAGATTCTGAAGTTAGAATAGCCACTAATATTTCAGATTTTAGGAAAGCACTGCTTGATGATAGGAAAGAATCAGAAGAAAGACTTTCAAAACAAATTGCGGATAATGATGTTAAAATGGATGCTAAATTAAATAAATTAAATGAAAAAATGGATACTAAATTGGATGAGACAAAAGATTTTGTTCAAGCAACTTTAAAAGATATGGATGCTAAGTTTGATAGAATGATTGATAAAATAGATGCTAAGTTTGATAGAGTAAATGATAAAATAGATGCCAAGATTGATAAAGTAAATGATTCATGGGATGCTAAATTAAAGGAAACAAGTGATTTACTTCAAGCAACTATAAAATCCATAGATGTTAAATTAGAAGAAACAAGTGACCTCCTTCAAGCAACGATAAAAGAAACGGATATTAAAGTCAATAAGATTACCGATAAAATAACTGAAACTTCAATTACAACTATTAGGTGGGTTGTGGCATTAGTTGCAGCTGCTATGATTTCAATGTTTGGTATTAGTATCACTTTTGTGTTAAAAATCTGGAATCCTTAATGAAAAGTAACATAATACTTAATATCAGCAATTATTTAATTGATGAAATAAAAAAAGCTATTACCAACGCTCTTATTTTGTTGTATAATGTAAAATGTAACAAATATAATATAGATGGAGTTTAAAATGAGCGAAGCAAGTAATAATGATATCATTAATAAAGAAGAAGAAAAGGACATACCTTTGAATGTAGCTGATAAAGAGCAAAAAGATTTAAATAAGAAAAAGAAATTTAAATTATTTAATTTCTTGCCAGAGAAGCATAGAAAAATTTATGCTTGGATTTTAAGTATTATTGTGCTGATAGCTGTGACACTCATATGCCATAAAGTATTCGTTTTTGAAGGGTCAATGTTTATACTTTATGATACAGATAGTTTTTCGCAATTTATGCAGTTTTTTGCTTTTTTACAAAATGCCTTTGCCAAAGGTCAGCCTTTTTGGTCTTTTAGCTATGGATTAGGTGGCAATGTATTCGGCGAATTTAGTTATTATTATACAACTAGCCCATTCTTTTATTTGATGCTGATACCCAGGTTAATTTCAGCCCACAACTGGAATTTTCAAGAAGCCCTTTATGCAAAGATGATAATAAGCTTAATTAAACAATTTTTATCCATGTTCTTTCTATTTGCACTCCTAAAATATGAAGGTAGAAAGACCATAAATGCTTTAATTGGCGCAATCATTTATGGGGCAAGCCTTATGTTTGCTAGATATTGTGTATCATTTGATTTCTTTACTGAAGCTTTTCCTTGGGTTCCTCTGACAATATTAGGATTTAGAATTTATCAAAGGAAAAAGAAACCATTTGTACTCGTCCTTGGTGCTGCTTTGACAGTTGGTAACAGTTTTTACTTTGGATTTATGAGCGTTTGTCTATACTTTGCGTATATGGTATTTTTCTTAGTGGAAGCAAAGGGCAAAAATATAAAAGACTGGATAGTAAGCATTTTAAAAAGCTGCTATAAATATTTTATATATGCTGCTTTATCCATGTGTATTGCAAGTATATTTTTTCTTCCAACAATCTACGCTTTTTTTAATTCGGACAGGTTTGCTCAAACTTGGAATGTAAGCTTATTCTTTACTTCCGATTTTTATAAGACCCTTCCTGAAAGATTGTTTAATAATAGAGATGTTTTAGCGTTTCCATTTATAATTATAATCATGATATTTGTGCTTCTAAAAATAACAAAGGTGTCATCAGAAACGAGGAGAAAGACTTTCTTTGTATTGTTTTTCTTTATACTCTATATGTTTCCTCGTGTATATAGCTTTTTTAATGGTTTTACTTATGTTATTGATAGATGGCTGTACATATTCATCTTTTCTGTGGCGTATGCGCTTCCTAACTGGCTCGAAGAGGATGAGAGGTTAAAACTTACTGGATTTAGTTTTGCAATATTTGGAGGAGCGTTTTTAGCAGCGATGTATGCTACGAAAGCTTATAGAGG
>JGI20166J26741_11675807_pt1 | contig 11019 bp, 6 predicted proteins | sample TergutCu122P5_FD_26741 | JGI IMG/M metagenome (IMG submission 26741) | reverse complement strand
CCCCCATTTACTTTGGTATGTTCGAGGCCCAGACCGAAAGTTTGTAAGCGCCACTGCAAGGCCCCTGCATTGATATTTTTTGACCGTGGCGTAATGCAGAGATTGTGCTTATGCGATAAAGTCCCTGGTTGATAATCTTGCCGTTTTTGACTTTTTCAAGACATTTTCTTATTCACTTGACTTCACTGCGCCTGCCTTACTAGACATGGCGGCTCGTATTTAGTAATTTAATCAACCTTGTCCCTGATTGGCTTAGATGGTAGATGGGGATAACTCTCATTTCTTATTGTCTGTGCTGTTTCTTTACATCACATTCGGTACTTACAGTTGCACATTTTTGAAAATTTTTATTGTTTTTTATGGTTTTGGCCATCTGTTTTCGAAATCGTCGTTATTATGAATCTTTGCGAAACAAACTGTCGCAATCCGATGGCTGCCTGTACTTACAGAGGCCTTTCATGTTATATACATGAGGGGTGCACAAGTAACGGACGCCAGGTTGCTCGGGCGACGAAGTTTCATACGGTGGCGCCTAATATTAGTGTATCCACTATAGCGAATTTGCTTTGTTTTATCCTTCTGGCGCCTAGAAGTCGGAATTCCGTCCTAAATTGTAGAAGATTTGTGAATTCCTGGTATGTAGCATTGTAAACACTATTTCTTTTCCTTGACCATCTCGAAGTGTACGTATTTGAATATGTTGCTGATACCTGACAAAGACCAAGACCGTGGAGAGGACAGGGCAGGACAGACCAATCCACTTGTCAGCGAGGACATCCAAAGGTGACTGTGACTGATTGCAATGGTCAGACCCATTACTTTATAGGATTTGGTCATTATCCGGGAGGCGGGGGATGGACGACTCGAGGCCAAGACGGACAGACAGTCAGTTGCGGAGTGACTTGGATTTGGACTCAATTCCCAAAGTGTTTGTAGACACTTATCAAATGTGTACGTGGCCAGGAAAAGCTTCTTTAGCGACGAAACATGGATGGGTATAATATTGTTATATGCATTGTCACCATAGATACAGGATGGATTGAAACGGGGGAAACTTTGAAATTATATGTGGCAGAAGACATAGGCTGCAAATGGTGTGTTTTGGTTCTTTTGTTCCCTGTGTTCCTAGTAACGTCACCATGATAAATTCGTAGCACCGCAATTACTGTACATAACCTAGTACAACTGAGAGACGTCGGAATGACGAAACGGCACTGCAAGTCGTTGAGGTGTGGAATGCCCCTATATAAAGATTTGAACGTAGGTCAGGTTGATTAATACATTCGTATACAAAGACGTGGAAGGAAAACCGGGTCTCCCATGCCCATACGATATTTGGATTGCTTCCAGTCGCATGTGATATTTGCTGTCTACTGCCTTCAAATTTCGTGGCAAGTCTGTGGAACGGTGGAAGGAGACCCCTTTCGTGTGCCATGCCAATCCTCTGTGATTGATGTAGACTTGGCTAGCGGAAGAATGATGGGGTGAAGGGTGTAAGGAAGAACGAGGAGGGAGAGAAGTTATAAGGAAATCATCGAAATGTATCAATTTCCTGGAATACGGGAGAGGAGGAGATCTTAGGGGACTAGAGTTGAGATGGGGTTCCATAAAAGTTAAGCGATGGGACGGGGGAGAATAGGAGCGGAGAATGTGAGAGAAAGAGAGCTGACACGAATGAAAGAAATGCCCACATTCTGTGCGTTATTGAATACGTGTAATACTAATGCAGAAGCGAAGGATTACAGACAACGGCGATAGGGCTGTTGTCGCTGAAGGCCACGGTTTCTCTGGATTCGCTGCAGTTAAAGCCAAAGTGTGTGTTGATCAGTAATGCTATGCTGTGCAGTTAGATTAATTATTTCAGGTACTTCCGGCCAGTAAGTTTGTTTCATTAAAATGAAACACGATTTCCTTCGCAACACAGAAATTCAAAATGCGGGATTGGATACGCTAACTGCCGAAACGAGTAAAATGCTTATGTCGTTACGCCGACAAAACATGAAAATCTGTAAGTTTTCTGACAGCAGTGCGTTCAATCGTACTTCATTTCGATACTATATAATACGATAGGGTTTTTCATATCATTTCAGATTAATTATTGAAAACTTGTTGGTTTACTGCTTGTGTATGTACTTATTTCTTGAACAATGTAAGCTCTGTAGTTTCCTCACAACGTGTATTCTGGGTTTCATACGATACTCAAAATAAACAGCGTTATTTCTCTAAACAGCATTAACGGCTTGGTTTTTGTAACGGAAACTCTTAAGTTTTGTGCGGTAGGAACCCAACTTTCAAATGTGGGTGAATATTAGGTGTCCAAGGGTTCAGTAACTGATATTATTGCATCGACTTTTAAAGGGATTTTACGGTATAATGTGCGTGTTTATTGACATTTCTGTAGTAAATGTAATGAAACGTGCCTTGTATACACAATGTTGCATTGACTTCTGTCGAGAGACTTAACAATTATGTTTAATATATTCATAATTCTTATTTAAATTCGTACCCACAGATGTGTGAGAGGTGATCAGATTAAGACAGAGTAAGTTGTTAAATTGTAGTAAGGTGTTAGATGTTCTTCAGCCTCAGGGGTTACATCCTTTCATCAAGTATCGGAGGAAGGCTTCAGTGATATCTGTACTTTCTTCACCGTCTACATTTACTGTTCAAAATTTGCCACCGTTCTCAATGTAAACCCAAAACGATATCTTGAGAAACATGTGAAAAATCTGCGAGATTTATTTGAAATAAATAATACTGTAATGAAACCCCACTAATAATTCACTTTTATATAATTTATCGCTTCATTTAATTGTCATTGTTATTACGAGCACAACGTTATTTTATTTATTTTTTTTTACAAGAAGCAGCAAAACTACAAAGTTTACAATAGGCGTGTTTGACGTTTTAGAAATTGGTCATAGTTTGTTTTTGTTATAATAAGACGTTTCAGAAACTGGATCTGTGACGGTCTTCAGATAGTTGTGGGTATAAAGGTTGCAAGATCTGGGAAGATGGGCAGTGTCCAGAATACCAAGCCTGCTGTAATGTACTATCATCACTTTTCTTTATATTTTCACCAAGTTTCCCTTGAAAAATAATCGCCCAGGCACATTTCGTGCGTGTTTTAACAGAGCGCATGCAAATGCAAAAAGTATTCGATTGCCGTTGCCTCGTGTTGCTCAAGGTTTTCCTGGAACGTTGCTGACGTGTCAGTCGGGACTAACTGCGTTCGTAAATTTTTCCTGTTTGTCTGTCTATAACAATTCTACTCACTTTCAACGTTCTATTCTTCATTACTAATTTTGAGTTTTTTTTTCTTTTTCGCCCGTTGCCCAGAACTAAAGAGACCGTTGAATGAAGTCTAAAATAAGGTAGGGTCACCTAATAGAGGAGAGAGGACTGGGAGGACTAATATTGTGATTTCTCTGACGGACTGAGAAAGTGAGTGTACTATGGAATTTATGATTCCTGACATGTTTGTTACTTGCTTTTAAAATTCAAGTGGTCTGTGTGCTCTGGTTTATACCACGGAATGTTTTGAAGCGCTGTTAAGCAAAAGACGTTTCCGCAGCTTATAGGCCTATTTTTCCGTACATAAAACGCGGACTCACACTTTATCTAACGTGACCTTTTATTATTGACCTGGCTTGCCTTACAGTCAACGTTGATATTAAGGCTACCAGTTTCCTACGAAACCTAGGCCTGGTTTAATACAGTAGCAGCGATCTGCCGGTTGTATAGTGTCGTAGTCTTGCTTTTTAGTACCGCCTGCTCCCGCCAGATAGCACTAATCCTACTTCTTTACTCGGTCCCACGTGGCCATTTTGTGAGCTGTCGGTTGCAAACTCTAGGAGTAAATTGTGAATTAGTTTAATCTTGAAATTAAAGTACCGCCTATATTCAACTTTCGGATGGAAAAATACCTCTATTACGTAGAATTTGATAGTCTATTTTCCAGCAAGTTGAAAAAATTTCTATCATTTTACAGCGACTATTGTCAACAAGCCAGTAGGCGTCATGACGAATCTAGTATTTTGTATGATGAAGGTAATCTTATCAGTGGCGTGCAGCTGAACGAACAGACTCAACAGTGTTCGGCCGAACTCTTTTTGTTCACTCTAATTTAACACTAAATTCTACAAAATTGGGTACATATAATCGTGTTCGCTGATTTCTGCGCCACGTCATGGTTTTTTTATGTAATAGATGAATTATGTGAATGATGAGACTACGTCATCGACAAATGTAAATTATGTAGCACCTATATTGTAAAAAGTAAATCAGTGTTTCTAAGATACGAGCCTTTCACGACGAATGAACGCTTTAAATTTCCTTCGATCTGTCAACTGTAAGAAGGTGGTATTTGTTTTCAGCCGTCCGGAGACTTTCTGCATCATCAGGGATCTGTGTGTCGGGTGACGGTCGAACGAACTAAATAACAGGCCTATATTTAGTGAAGAGTTCTAATTAAACTTGCATATGTTTAAAACCATCTTTTATGTTATTTCAGTGTTCTTTTGCATTTCAGCAAGACTGAAAGTAGATGCAAATGATGCACTCCGCGACCCATTGTGCTGACTTTAACTTGCCGTCCTTCACTTCCAAGGTATTAATTATATTGTTTTACTGTACACGCATAAACGTAATTTCACTTACGGCCGTAAGAAAAGTACGGCCTTTCCTACGCCCATTTTCACGAAACTTACTCAGTGTTATTATGTGCAGATTTCTTTTACGATTTTCACCAGTATCGGACAGTCGTTGTATGAGGTATGGACAGCATTTCATTTACTCTGTGTGCACGGTTTTCAGTGCGCCGATTTTCACGAACTCGTAATCACTCCAGAAGGATTATGGGCAGCAGTCCTTCTCTGTGGAAAAGCCAGTGCTGTCCATGTCCGAAGAAAGCAAGGCAAGTCAGGTCGAATGGCGAGAGCACATTAGTGATCTTTTATACTGTGAGGCCATTGTTCAACAGGAATTTCTTCCTCCAGGACGAACGATTAACTAGCATTAGACCTGCTACCGGATGTTTTGCAGCGTCTGAGGGACAAGTCCGCCCACAACGTCCGAATCTATGGCGGAACCAGAACTGTTTGATGCACGTTGAAAATGCTCCGGCGCACGCTGCTTGGTGGGTGCAGCAATTTTTGGTTGCTAAATCATGGCTATGTTTCAGCATCTTCCTTACTCGGATTATGTGGCGTCTCCTGATTTCTCCCAGTTTCCGAGAATGAAATCTGCGCTACAGGGGCGCCGTTTCCACGAATTCCTTGAACTTCTGGACAAGTCACTACACGCGGTTTCCAAAAGCCTGTTGCAGCGGGGTTTCTAGTAGTGGTAGAAACGTTGTGTGAACTCAGAAGGGTACTACTTTGAAGGCGACAACAACGACCAGAATCAAAGAAAAGCTTGTATTTTGTTACGGACGCGGTCAGGGAACTTTTCGATACGCTTTCGTTTGTGTTAGCCTCAAGATCAGCAACTCACCAAGTATTTTTGAGAATGTGGTGCTATGTAGCACGTAATCGTACAATACTAAAAATAGCAACATCGTGTAGATGCGTGAATTTGTGCCGTGATTTAGAGTATGACTGTCTGATTTTATGAGCCTAGTGTCTAAGCAGAAGTACTTTTTTCAAGTATGTGGTTCTGTAAGGAAAACTTCCACGTTGTCTTTTATATTTTTGAGTGGCGTACTGCACTTTTCCGTCGGTGGCATTCCAGTAGTAGGAGAGCTTTAAGAAACCAAAATGAATAAAAACGTCCTGTGAATTCCTATCGGGAAGTTCATCCGTAGATGGATGCGCAGCGTATTGTGTCTGATCATCTGCACGACTGCTGGTCGGACTTCGATAACAGTCGGTGGGGTCTAATACGATTTTGTATTGAACGCTGATGACCGGACTGTTTTTTCCGCATCGTTCCTCCACAATCAACAGTACCGTTACTGTACTGCAAAAAGAAATAACTTTTTTATGCCATTTCACGAAATACGAGTATGTCGATTTTTGTAGAATAGTTTGAGGTTTATCCTGACGCGAAATTTAATGTTGTGGTTTTCCATGTTATGACGACGATTATGCAGGTGGTTGCTAGCGTTTTACAGGAGCCTGCTGTCTCCATCTTTTACTTTCACTGAAGGATTAAGTAAAATAAAGCGATCCACGAAATTAATTTGTTAATATCAACAAAATTTCTTTTTGTTGATGGTTTTTCTGGGTTGTGGCACCCTGTAGTCTTATAGTGAGAGGTGTTTCATGTTTTATGTCATGCACTACAGATTTCTGTCATAAGTCATTATTGAGAAAATTCATGAAACGTAGCTTGAGCTTAAGGTAAAGTGGAGGTTGTTGGGAACCGGTATGGACGGATATAAAATTCACGCGACAGTTTTTCAGTGAAAGCTGCAATACCAAAGCGAGATTTGAGGTTCTTACATCGGTGTTGGTGAAGATTCGAGTGTTCTGGGATGTTGCGTTGTGTTGTTGTGTAATTAGTTTCCTAAGTTTCAGATTACTTATTGAACGACACAGCGTAACATTCCACAAGACTTCTCCAGTACCTAAGTTTAGCAGCAGAAATATTGGTGCGGACGTTTTGTTTTATGTACTTTTTAAGCTTTTTGTTCATGGGGCCTTTGGAACTCCCCTGCTATCTAGGACACGGCATTTGGAGACAGCTGTGTGTTGTATTCTTTGTCTTCAGTTTGGGTCCGATGGGTTACATATTTAATTTTGCTTTCCATTACTAGTTCGAGGTATTATGTATACTCTTGCATGCAGTAGCTGTAACTATATTTAGATATTTTCATCCAAATACGCCAAAACCTCCACGTGTTTTGTTATGCCCTTCACGTGCAGTAATTTTTGGAGTGCTTATTTTATCAAATTCAAAATTTGTTTTCATGTTATTTAAGGTTTTGACTTATTTTTCCCATATTGATATATACTATTCTTAGAAAGTTAAAGAAGTGTATGGGTAAAGTCACGCATCTTTGTATGTCGCGTTAGTTTGAGATTTTACTTTACCTTTAGAGTAAATTAACATGATGACTTTATATACGGGGATGTGAAGTCACAATGAACGTGTTTGGAAGTTTGTGTACTTCTAAACAGAGCGACTTCATAGCCGTTCCTTCTCTCGTAGTAGAGAATTTGTCATGTGATTCTCCAGTTTGTACACAACTAATTTGTAACTTTTAACACTGTTTGTAAGAACTGAAATGTCCGCAATAAATCTTATGTACGTACAAAGCCTTCATATATGTTATCTTATTGCTTTTCTCAGTTGGTTAAAGCTGATCTAAAAGTTTTGATACATCTGCTTTAGTGAAGGTGGGCTGTACAGTCAGTAAATTATGTTGCTGTAGTTAAAAAAGTTTCGTTTTTTTACTTCTTAAGGAACGCGAAGGCTTAATCCGTATATTTGCAGCATTGCTGTTGTGTTGTTGAGAATTTTCGTTAGCTTCCTCGAGTTTTCCCACTGTTGCTACTTTTTGAGGGAGTGATGTCCCAACTGACACCAGGAAATGTTCAGAATTATTTCCAGTTGCTTACGTAAATCCTTAATTGATTACGATTAAATTACAACCATTTAAGGACTACTTTTGCATCATAATTAGGGTAACGTGGGCAACGTTACTCCACTGACAAATGAAAATTTACACTAGGAAGGAGCACATATTACATAGCTGGAAGGTCTTCCAATAATGAATCTGGGAACGTGGAAGCTGTAGACATTGTTTATGCTGAAAGTAAGTTTGGCACCACTCTGCATGAAAGAAGGCTGGTAAAGGTAGGACCGTTAGGGATACAGGAGGTTGAGGCTCATACATTTTATAGACAATCGGCACATGAAGGTGGCAAAGGTTGTTGGCCCTGGTACTGATTTCTGTTAGCGGGTGAGTCGACCCTAGGGCCATAATGCGGCCGGAAGGAATAAGTCAAAGAAAAATCCCCTTTTGAATCGAACCCTCGACCTTCCGGTTCGTAGCGTAGTGCCTCAAGCAACTGCGACACCGTGTACCACTAGAAGAAGGCTGAACATTTCTATATTATTTCACATCGTTAGAAAAATTTTGCCATGGTCTCATGATCATCCGGGAGCTTCTTTGTTCCCCAGTTGGGTAATATGGAAAAGCGTCCCACAGGAATTTCAATTTGTCTGATTGACTGTTATTTAAAGATCAAATTGTAGTGTATTTTCAGGGGTACGTTAAATAAGGGATTTAGATTTTCTTACCATCCTTTTGTATTTTCAAAGCCATAAACAGTAAACCAGAATTTATAGATGGAACTCCAGGAGGATGTATGAAAATTATGAATAAATGATCAACGTACATGGACTCAAGCTCATTTGTTACTTCACTGAAAGAACACTGTGTTCAGTGAAAGAAAGATGAAAAGTTGTTGATACTGCATGGAAAAGAATCCAGCTACTTATCAAAACACCCAACAGGAGAAAAGAGGAAAGAACGAGACCTTTGAAGTAATTTCAACAGAAGAGTTCAGACATCTTATTCGAGTAATTCTACTCAAGATCATGAAGAAGATTTTTATATAAGGCTTATAAGGAATATTACTATCTAATAATTGGATTCAGTGCTCATTCTGTGAAAAGTGGATGCATGGAAACTGCACATTTTTATTCAAACCCTGCTTTTGACGATACGTTAGAAACTTTAGGAAAACGTTCAAAAACTTACGACAAGGAATCTCATAGTGACACAGAACACTGATTATTTTGTTTTATTACAGGTCTTTTCGCTAGTTCTGTATTACTTTGTATCTCATTCCATGTTTCACCTCCACATCTCCAAAAAAATGTCGCATTTGCATTCCTTTGTACAAGCAGTGAAATTTTATATAAAGGAACTGTTTTATAGTAGAAACCCGGCCACGCGTATATCATACCTAGACATAACTTTTGGTGCTATTTGTATGTGTAAAAAAGCCTGGAAAAGTAAAAAATGGGACATATCTGCCCATTTTACCCTGTCTTTTTTTTACTGCAGTTGTTCATAGAGACGAAGATAAAATAGACTATTAAGTGATAATGAGTTATGTGCTTCTGTCTTATTTTAGCATTTCTAATTATTGCGTGTCGAACTCTATCCATAGTGGCAATTTTAAACACAACCATTTGCAATTATTTTTAAAAATTATGAACACATTTACGGGAATCGTAGTGTTGTTTGTCGAAAAATGCCTTTTGTTGTTAAGTTTTAGCGATTAATTTTTCTACGAGGTTTACGAAGTCTGTATAGTATAAGATTAAAATTAAATTGTGCTGCTGTGTACCTATTTCATATATTTTTTTTCTCTTTTGAATGATGAAAATTGTTTTAGCTGGGCGTTAAATGATCGAATATTCCCACATTTTCTATACCGGACACTATGGATAACCGCCCATGGAAAATTATTTTTCGTCAACTTCCTCTTGCTTAAAGCTGATGTGCATTTTATTTGAGAATTCTTATCAGAGTACTAGATAATCATAAATTAAGTTTTAAGACTTTAACAAGAAGAAACAATTTAGCTTCACGTATACTGTTTATTTAACGTTAACGTTTGTAATCGAATTTAATTTATGACCATATAGGTCGTGAATGGATATTAAGCGAATTTTCTGTGTGACGTTTGAACAAGGAAATATATATATATATATATATGTGTGTGTGTGTGTGTGTGTGTGTGTGTACTATTTAATAATATAAAGAAACTCTTTGTCTGGCTGCAACATTTACATAAGCAATAAATGAAAATCAAGACCAACAAGTGAGGTCCACCCCCCTTTCCCTCATGAGCAGTGGCCTCTTCATTATCGAGGCTTCACGATCGCAGACACATCATACGCCATAGGACTCCTCTGGACAAGTGATCAGCCGGATGCAGAGACCTCTACCTGACGGCACACAACACTCTCAACAGACAGACATCCATGTCAACGTCGGGTTTCGAACCCACAATCCCAGTAAGCCAGCGGTCTCAGACCCGCACCTTAGACCGCGCGGCCACTGGAATCGGCAACAAGGAAGTTACGCGCACGTAAAATAGCAAAGGCGGTAGTCGCATAATGTCGATTCGTGTCGAGTCGATCTGATAATGAAAACGCGGAAGTTTGAATTACACAAAACAGGCCTACTACACACATGTTATGTGCATAGTGATCCCAGTAGACTGTAATTTACGTATTTGAGTATATACTATGTACGTAAGTTTATGTGAACTTTGTTCTTGTCCAGAGGGAAGGAGATTGAGAAAGGCTGAGGACAGGGTGGTGAGGGGAATAGTTGGGATTAAAAGATATTGAGTAATAGGAGGATGATGGAAATGGTAACATGAGGAACTGTAACAATGTATACTCTATAATAATGACTGTAATAAAATTGAGGAGCGCGAAATGGGCAGGTACGTGTAGAACGCACGGGAGCAATAATGTATACAAAGTGTCAGTCGGGGAACATGTAGAAGGGACATTGCTTTGGAGACCAAAATGCAGTGTTCTCAGGATATGATATCGTAGCGGTTTCTTGCGACAACAGTAACGATCCTTCGTGTTCTCTAAGAAATCTGAGATTGTTTTGAATGTGCTGGAGTGGAGAACTAATCTGTTGCATGGAGTTAATTGTAGGTTAATTTACGTTGGGTGAAACGTTGTTGCCATGTATAGTTTATAGCCGTTCTACTCATAAGCAAGACGCGTACGATTTTAGAGTACATGGCGCAGGACAGTTTATTCACTACAACATCTGGTGTTCGATTCCACCGGAGTGTTTTTTTTTTGCCACGCTGTCCAGATTAGCTGCAGTTCCAAGCCACACACATTTTCCTCCCTGTTTGACCAAGATAAAACTGTGGGGGCACGAAGCCGACAACCGATCATCCAGCGCGGAGATTAAGAATGGCGTCATGCTTAACCCTTAGGCTACTAATGTCATATATATATATATGGAGCTCCTAATAAAGCCAGAAATGCTAACGTCGTATATATATGGACCTACGTTTGGCAACG
>JGI20166J26741_11675585_pt1 | contig 11021 bp, 7 predicted proteins | sample TergutCu122P5_FD_26741 | JGI IMG/M metagenome (IMG submission 26741) | reverse complement strand
GGAAGGAAGGAAGGAAGGAAGGAAGGAAGGAAGGAAGGAAGGAAGGAAGGAAGGAAGGGACAAAAAGAAGACAACATCTTCAATGGCTATCTTGGTGCTGTCTGCATGTTACTCATGTAGGTGGGTTCACAAGAAGTAACCCTCTGTGAGAGGTCCTTGAATATTAACGCTGACTTGCTAGGAAGGTTCTAAAGAACTGGTTTAGCTTAGATGAGTTATAGTGACAATATATAATGAATGGGACTATGGAAATTCATAGCAGGATGGTTGTAAATAATAAGTTTTAAGTTTTACATTTTTTAATTAATATGATTATGGCTAATTCTCCCTTATTCATCGTCTGTCAACCCAAGGCCTTACAAGTGTGCCTGTAACTGCTCGAAATCATTACAGGCCAGGCTGATCTCACATGACCTGATCCCTTTTAACATCCTTTCTAAATTGTGAGATGGTGGCAGTTACCCTTTGAACTGGACGACCGCCCCAGTGATTCAACCCACTACATGAAAAATCTACTTTAAAATTGTTTACAGTTGATCACAAAGGATATTGCGATCTTCAAGTGCTCCCACACATCATTAATATGTCATCCCCTACTTTATGAACAATGCGTTACAGATTTTTATTCAATGCAACACAATAATTTGTACACTTTTCCATTTGTGGACTACATATTTGTTTTTGAATACAGCCTGTAACGGTCAGGAGTGAACATGGGGAGTACACTTGCATTCACACTTCTGTGGATTTTGCTTTGTAGATTCTTGCTGTATAGTAAGTGTTCATGAATTAATCATGCCTGTAAAGTGACAGCTGCAGGCATATGGAAATAATACATTTCAATTCCAGGGTTCTGGACCACTTATGTACGATTCCAGAATTGACACCTCTGTATATCCTTCACCAGGGCAAGCCATGGTCTGCTTACCCTATCAGTATGTGGTGGAGTATGCTGATATGGTGGAACAGAGTTCTGTTCTGGTGTATTGGCACTGGCCAAAGCTAACAGCAAACCTGCAGCTGCAGACACTGGAGAAGACTGGTGATTTCCCACAGAATTTGCAACAGAAGGCTGTGGAGAATGAAGGAGCCCAACATCTGCAGGAACCCCAACAGCTTCATCTGCAGAAGTCATGTCTGAGTCTCCTGAATTCAATCGTGTTCTTCTCCTCTGTGCAGGTGGTGGGTGTTGTGTGGAACTATTAGACCTTCCTCGACCTTTACGCCTGCCAACACACAGTAATAGCAGCAGCTTAATGTACATAAAAAAAAATGTAAATAACCCCAGCTCAAGGTTTCCTTGGGTAAAATGTAAAAACCTGTAACTAGCAAAACTTTAATGCATAAATTATTGATTTGGTATCAAACTGAACATAAAGTGCAGAAAAACCTTCAATCAATCAATACTACATGGGGATTACAGTGTACAAAAATTGCACTCTGTGCATACCTCAAATATCAGATATTTAAGCATATATGACTCACTGAAACAAAGTGTTTGTGTTGACTGTTTCCATGCTTCCTTTCTTTCTTTACTCATAATGGAGTTAAAACACAAGGTACTTCCAAATTAGATCACACATTTGAAAAATCGTATCCCCAAAATCAATGTCGCAATAAATCTGAAATAAAGCATATTCTAATGGCAGAAAACAGAACAGTGTTTTCGAATCTTTTCCCATGGAGGAACACATAAAATAATTTTTCGTATTCTGAGGAACAGCAACCTATAACAACAGACAAACTCAAACTGATAAAATGAAAGCAATGGGACAGTTGGTGATGCATGCAGATTACTCCAGTACTGTCAATTGCTGGACAAAATTCCTGTGATATTTCATGGAGCATTTGGTACTTTTCATGGAATTTCAAAATGCATATTTATTTATTCATTCACTCATTTCACAATATCTCACAGAACCCTGGTTAGGAAGCACTGGAACAGTGATTTTCATTCTGAAGGGCAGCTCTCCTCTGGCCTATACAGTAGTCACACGACACATTCTAAAATGGCAGATATCAGGAAATGCAAGTGTGTTTTGTGGACAGAAAATGTTCATCAGAAGTCTAGCGAAACTAAGTGTGCAAACAAGCAATGACCTGCCAAACATTCATGACTGACCTTCCGGCACATCATACACAACCAGCTAAAGATGAAGAAATACAAATGCCAATTCTTCAATACTAAAAGAGAATGTGACTTTTGTTCTAAGATGGCCCAATGCATGTAACAGGAACATGCGATTAAATTCAATGTCTTTAGTGATGAGTCCATTCCACATAGTGGTAATGAGAAAATAATCCCCAGGATATGGAGAACACAATACCCACGCGTCCATGGCATGTAAGTACAACAGGCAGTTTTATGGCTACCTTTGTTTGCTGAGAAGACAATATGAGAGTGGTATTCCTAAACATGCTCCAACATTTTATTGCTTCAGCTACACCAAGATGATGATCTGTCTAAGGCATACATAATCTACAAACTACACTGTGCTGCACAATATCTCCACAAGAAGGTGACAGCCACTCCAACATGGCCTCCCTCACCGTAGGGACTCGTCGAGCAAGGCATAAACACAGGCCATTGGTCATGTGACGTCAGAGCAGCAAACTTCTTCCTGCGGAGCTACATGAAGACCACGCCCACCACATAACCCTTGACAAAGTACAGGCAAAGTCTGTTGCAGCAACTGCACAATTAATGCTGGCCATCTTATTCATGTGTAGGAAGACCTGCTGTATACAGGGTGTCCCAGGAGGAATCAGGAGAATGTTAAAGTACACCAATATAACCCAAAGCACCTATATCCAAAGCTGAACGGTTACGGAGATAATGACCAGAGAAAAGTGTGGTCTTCTTGCAGTTCAACGTACTGTACTTGTTAAGCTGACGTGTTACCTGTACACTGCGCATGTCCGTCCTTGAGAGTGGAACGCAGTCACGTTCCGAGTGCGTTATGAACGGTTAGTTACTTGTACGGAGTTGCAAAAATGTGTGCCAAAAACTGCATAGCAGCTGGAGGAGGACACTTTGAACAATTACTGTAAAGCAGGTACTGTATTTTAGTACAGTTACGTAGTATGCTTATACCAAAATGCGCAGTCAGCAATGTTAAATCAGTACTTCAATACAGCTGGATATATATGTGCCATGTAAAGTGCTTGGGACCCTAAGGACAACTACAGCATTAGTGTGAGTGTTTATGTAGTTTAATTTAATGGCTTTATTTCATTCATATGTTAATTACATGTTAAATACAGATATTAACATTACAGAAACCACATATTCCTGCCAGTTTTAATATGAATTTGGTAATCAGTAAGTGTGTAACAGCTGTTACACTTTCAAACTCCTCTGGCCATTATCTCCGTAACCGTTCAACTTTGGATATAAGTGTTTTGGGTTATATTGGTGTACTTTAACATAAGAAACATTCTCCTTAAGTCTGGCACATTCCTCCTGGGACACCCTGTATATGATGGGACAATGTCCTTGTTATGTGAGAATGCCATGTAAAACACATATCAAACTGGCAAATGCATTGGAAAAAATCTCTCTACAAGTTTCATATTCACAGCTCCATTCCCTGCAGAGATATGATGTGGAAAATGCAACAACTTTGAAAAAATTCTAAAACCTTATAACAATGGTATCTGAAAAAGAATGGAAAAACCTCAGTTTCAACATGAAAGGCTAAGGCAACATAAGAAATACATTACACTACAAATATCACAACAAAAACTATTCATCAAAAAATTTAAAATGTGCTTAAGTACACGCTCTTGGTAACATTATAGATACCACAGCAAAACCCTTACAAATTCTGTAAGAATGTAATTTGTGGTATATGACAAACAAACTAAGCCCAATAATTTAAATAATGATCAGAGATTACTTCAGTCCATAAGGTATATAAATGTGTGAAAGTACAAAAAGGAATTTCAAATGTTGAATTCAATGTTAAAGAACTTGATTCCAATAAAATTATTTCTGTTATCTGCTAAAAGTCACTTTCAATGACATATTACTCTACTTCTCCCAAACTATCAATTTGGAGAACCACAACAGACAGGTCTTAATAATGTACAAAAATTTATTCCCAAATACCTCCTCTTTTTCTGTCTGTCAGCAGTGGAAGGCTTAGTAACAATGGAAACATGGCGTTTCAGATTTTCATCCTTGACTTCAACTGAAACCTTCTTTGTATCTAAAATTGCTTCCTTTTTTGGGGTGCTACTATTTGCAGAGTCATGCTGATGCTCCTTACGGTGTGCCTGTTTGGCCTGATTTTCTTGACGTCGTTGTTCTGCTTTCTCTAATCGTTCAAATGCCTTCATAATTGCCTCCATTTTGCGTTCTTCACGAGTCTATAAAAAATGGTATTAAAGAGTCTGATCAGTACACAGCACACTTCATTAAACTGATTACATTTGATTCAAAAAACGCAGTGGGGTCACTGCTGTCAAACAACTGGCACCCCATGACAGCAATGTGTATGTGCCTTGAACATCTACTATGACCTCCACATGATAAATCAAGTTATCTTATAGATATGCTTAAATTCACAACAAAAGGTAAAATGTGGCTGAGAAAAAGTGGAAATTATCTGTGATTAAAAATAATATAAACAGTTTTACAACAGCTGATGCAAATATTAAAACATGTGTTGACGTGTTATCATGGGACTTTCAATGGCCACCTTAACATAAATAGGAATAACTGTGAAGCAAGCAAAAGATATATCCAGCGTGGACCTATCATTCAAGACGCGGAAATCATTGCAACCCTTGCCACTGGAGGAACCAGAGTCTGCTCCTGCTGCATGGTTAAACCAAGCACATGCAAGTAATGTTTCTGTTGATGACACAATCATCAGGTAAAAGGCCTTCCACTGGTTACTGCTTGTTCAGGAGTACACAACTTTAGAAGTTCCAATGACTGAATTAACAGGTTTAAGAGGAGACATAACACTGTTTACAGAACTCCCGCAGGTGAAAGCAGGTATGTTAATTCAGAAACAGTAGATGATTGCAAAAGTTATTGACTGTTGCAAGCGAACAAAGACATATGTAACACATACAAGACAGGGATATTTTCAATCAACACCCTAGTAGACCTAATGAAAGTCTTACACTTGGCAGAAACTCCCAACATGATAAAAGAAAACCAAAACACAGGGGTATATTGTTCCTTGCATGCCAACCAGATGGGAAACTACCACAACTTGCATTTGACAACTACAAAAGTCAACACTGTTTCCAAAATGTTAATAAAAAATGCCCACCAAATACAATGCTGATATAAATTTCTATGATATTTTAAATATTACCTTATGCAACTAGATGGAAAACCAGGCACTAACAATGAAAAATACATTTTTGTTGATCAATGTGCTGCTCACTTGAACAAGACACTTCTCGGAACACACCACAATGGTCATGTTCATTCCAAGTACCAGTACCAGCCATCTACAAGCCTTTGGATTTGGTTAGCACCCATACATTCAAGTGCAATTACAAAAAGAATTCATCCAATGACTGTCACCATGACAGTTGGCGAACTGTTCCGAGATGCTGCACAAATGAAGTTGGATCAAATGTCTGCAATGGACTTCAGATCAGATCTGTTGATCATGTAAGCAGCAATGAAGACAATGCATTGAAACTTATGACGAAAAAAATGAACGGCATAGATTGTAATCTCCTGGTGAGAGTTATGTGACACACTGTCATTGCTCCCTACGTCTGAGTCCACACTGTCAATCAGAAATTGACAGTGCTAGGAGAATCAGAATAGAAGTTGCTGAAAATAAGGCAATGTTTCTGATCACTGGAAGACTAGAAGCAGACAAAATGTATTGATGCCAATTTGATACAAAGGACATATTACTAAAATGTACCAAAACTACAAAAATGAACTATACAGACTCAACTGAGAACTCATGAAAGAAATGAACAAACAACACTTATTGACCAGCTACATAAATAAGAAAAGAAAAAAAAAAACACCATATTTCCCGGCCCATAAGACACACCGTGATTTTTTCGTTAGAAATTTTATAAAAAAAAAAAAATGATGATGAATGTATTTTTAGTAATTTATTGGAAGAAAACAGGATTGTTACATACCAAAATTAGCAACCATAATATAATTTATTCATCATAGAAACCCAGAAAATCGTTTTCACTGCCACTAAAATCATCTTCACGGTTGTTTTCACTATCTCACGATAAAGATGTTGTATAATAGATGTACGGGTATTTATTAAGTTTGGAAATAAAACTTACCCTCGGCGCATAAGATGCAGTTCAAATTTAGGTCACATTTTTCGGGGAAAAAAGTGTGTCTTATGGGCCGGGAAATACGGTAAATAAATCATGCTGACTCTGCCGGGAAATACAGTAAATAAATAATGCTGACTCTGCCAAGTCATTATCACAGAATGTCACCCAGTTAAAATATCTATTATGTAAAAAGGAACCCACCACCCCAAAATGTATCTACCATTTTAAATTAAAAATACACGAGGCTGTTTGACATGTACACCTAGTCACCAGGGATGCACAAATCCTATTCTTCAGTTGCCCAAGTGACCAAATTTTGTACAATGGCACACCCTTGTCAGCCCTCACCAAGAAAGTTCCTTCATGTTACCCACCTGGAACCTGTAAGCCTGAGGTAGCCCCTATATTTTTGGAAAATTTCTACACCCCTGCCAATTACCAATGCATCACAGCTATCACTGTGCTGTGCTATTATTGTATGGAAATGAAACATGGTATATTTACATCGTTAATATTTGTATGCTCATATTCAAATAACATGTCAAAGTTCTGTCATAAGGCAAACCACAATCTTTTTGATTCCATTATTTTCATTTCCTGGATTTTACATGTTCCTCAATTTTACATTCAATCTGAGTTCATCCCTACAAAAGTGTAAAATGAATGGATGTGTGTGTGTGTGTGTGTGTCAATTAGTGACACCTAATTCATGCGCCCTGCAGTTCAAAACCGAGATTTTTTGGCAGCATTCTCTATATGCTGTGTTTTCAGTATACTTGAATTAATGACAATAACACCCCTAGAAACAGTCATTAGTGTTAAGTAGCTGGGAAAATATACCAGATGTGAAATTAGACTTTTAAACCACACACATACAAAGTAGTCATGCACATACCAGCTTCCTCTTTTTATCTTTTTCAAAAGGAACTGTATCTGACACTGTATGATCAAGTTCTCCTGATTCCATTTGTTGCTGTTGCTGTTGCTGCTGCTGCTGTTGTTCTTCTTGCTGATGATCTTGTTGTTGCTGTTCTAGCTGTTCACGAGGAATCTTTACAGGTGAACGTGCATTTGTGGAACTTCTCCGCATGGCTAGGCTATCAGCACCATCAGTGCCCATTAAAGTCTGTCTGCTACCACTGCTTTGAGTCTTCTGATTCTGTTGTGACAGAACTGTCAGAGCATCACATTCTTCAGATGAAACAGTTCTCCTCCCACGACGACGACGTTCTCGCCTGTTAAATAAAAAACTGACTTGACAACAATGTTCTTGGAACAACTGCAGTTAATGTACTGCACAAAGAAAGAAAAAAAAAAACACTCAAAGCACTCACAGTTCTCTTCAAATGTATCAACAATGTACACAATGTGCAAACCTACTCATCATTTTTCACCTGGTTTAAATGTATGCTAAAACATGAAGATAGATTTAAACAAAAAATGTACGGTAAGTACCTTATACTTAGATTTGTATCAAGGTCAAGAATCTTCCCAACAAACAATCAGAGGGACAGATGATTTCTTGCCGATTCATGAAATGCTTAGTTTGGTAAAAAAGCGAGAGAGAGAGAGAGAAAAAAGAAAAGAAACCAAAAGACATCAGACTTCTGCATATTAAAACACTTACTCAGTGGGTTCATGAATGCCATTTCTTCTGTTAAGTGCCATACATTCTTTTGGATTTCCACATGCACATAAGAACTGTTGGGGGCTCCCACCACTGTTCAATAATGCAGCAGCATCCTGTGTCCCATCATGGCTTATGGTAATTTCAAAGTTTTTTTCTATGGTGGATATTGTCACAACATACAAGTGTAGAATACCCTTTTCAATACAGTGGCGTACCTGAAACAGTTGTTACCCAACAAGGCGTCATGAAATTAATAAATAAAAGTCAAAACAAATTCTTTCCCCCAAATGCTAAAAAAAATTTGCCTGAAAATTGTACCTCATAAACTTCTTCATAAGACAACTACACTAACTTTTAAGCAACACATGGGACAATCATGTCCCATTAAATGTAAAGTGCATGCCTTTCATGTGAAAGGGAAACCACTGTTCTGCAATCGGCATTTAACCTTTAAGAAACAGATTTTTAAGTACCAATTTATCTTGTTAAATAGCAAAGCTAAACCTCTACTCCCCCTCCAGGTCTTGGTGGCCTGTTCTAGGGTGACCTTTACCTTTAACAGCCTAAGTTCTTCCAACTTATCCTGGACATATAAAACTGCTATCAAGAAACACACAGATACAATCTTCATCTTTTGGACTTTGTCCATCATGTAACATATATTAACACTAAAACACTACATTTCTGAAGACGGCTCTGCTTCCATCTTCAGGTGAGACGCACCTCTTTTGTTGGAGCCCTTAGCTCAAGCTATTCTCAGTCACTGGGTACAACTGAATCACAAGTGTAGGTAAGCTCCTGAGAATAGAACTTGTCCACAGGTTATAACAGAAAAAAGGTGCAGAAAAATTAAAGCGCAACCACGAGACTCGCAGAATAGTACCAGAAACACACCACAAATTTAAACCATCTGAACCATAATAAGAGATATAAACACAAACTGATCAAACCATAGACACATCATGCATAACAATAACAAACGCACTGAAGAACCAAACACCACTAACACCACCTGTGGAGAAGCTGTGAATCTTCAAGGGACTAAAACACATTTCTAAGGTAGTTGTTTCCTAATCGGGGGTTCCAGATGGGAGAAATTTTGACGCTGTGTTAGCTAATATAGTTTTGTAGACATGCCGTGTAGGCCACTTCATTGAACTTCCTGTACACTGGATTCTTTTCAGTCTCTAAATACCTTTGCCTCATCCCAAAGTACACAGTGATTCTCTTCAAACGAATGCTGTCCTAGCCTGGATGATTCCAAGTGACCTACTTCCATGTTTTCCCTGTCCCTCCCCCCCCCGAGTCCCTGGGGCCAGAGTATGCCTGTTTCCCCAGTGTAGCTCCTGCCACATTCACGGGGAATACTACAGACACAATCCACAGTCATCTGTGGAGAACTTATTGGCCTAGTTCTCATAAGGGAGTTTCTCAAAGTGTTCCTCGTTTTGAAAACAGTTTTAATATCGTATCTGTTTGCTATATTCTGAACTTCTCAGAGACACCTCTTACATAAAATATAGACATAAATCTGAGAGGCTGCACCTCCTTCTTAAGAAGAACATTTATCTTGGGTCTGTTGAAAACAGAATTAATAAACCCAATGGGCTACACATTAAGCTGTAGGTTGTGTTTTAAAGTAACGATGGACAAAGTCCATGAGTAGAAAATTATATCCACATTTTATACACCATTGTCAGAACTTTAGAGTGGTAATCTACTTCAAATAGTAATACTTACCTCTGCATTTGGTTTGCATGACCTACGAATGAACCTGGCATCATTACCGTATGTCCTTGTATCCACACATACTTCTGTACCATCCTTAGGCAGACGGTAAAAGAAAATAAATGGTCCAGGAGGTGGACGGGTTCGTTTATTATTGATGACAGTTAATGTGGGAGGGCGGTGCTGAGTGGAAAGCATGTACTTTCCTCTGAGTTCTATTACTGGCTGGTTTGGTGATAATAATGTTGTTGAGACAAGAATCTGTAAACGTACAAATTCTTTTATGAAGTAACCAGATGCAAGAGACATGGGGGAAGGTAAGAAACAAATATGGTGAAATGTGATTCCTGAATGAACAATGTATAATGAATAAAAAATCAAGGAAATAAAAATATGAGCAGGTGTTGAAATTAAATACATTAAACACATCATCACATTAAAAATGTAATCTAATTCAATGCACTGCATTAAAAATGAAACCCCATTCACTTCTTCCACATGTCAGTTATGTAAATTGTTACTTCCTTGCATTATGCTGAACTATGTGTAACACCTCAATGCTCTTGTTGGTTGTGAACTTCTGCAGCCTGACGAAGCGTGACTCAGCAAATTTCTATGCTTTATATTTTATCACCTCAACCGTACATGGGTTGGGATAGAGCAGTCAGAATAACGACTCAATATGGGCTGGACGGTCCGGGGATCAAATACTTGGGGGGGGGGGCAAAATTTTCCACACCTGTCCACACTAGCCCTGTGGCCCACCCAGCCTCCTATACAATGGGTACTGGGTCCTTCTCAGGAGTGAAGTGGCCAGGGCGTAGCATTGATCACCCACCCACCATCTAGCATCAAGGTTAAAGAAAGAGTAGAGCTATACCTCTACTCCCCCTCTGGGCATTCATTGCCTGTTCTAGGGTGAATTTTACCTTTACCTCAATTGTACTAAGCTCTGAAGTTTTTCTTCGTAAGTGCACAAACTTATTTCCTTATTCCTATTCCTGGAAATGATCATGCTTTAATACATTTCCAGACGTTTGCCTATGAAATCCTAAATTTTCTTGCTCCACTGAAATTATTTGTTCTCAACATGGTTAATCAGCATTAATTTCAAGTTGGTATCACAACTTTTTCTGACCTCATTTGGAATCCTGTTATTCACATAATGAACTAAGAAGCAAGCAAAAAATGTAAATCCCATGAAAAATATCATTGTTCATACACAAATTTCAGTTGGACCAATAAATAATAAATAGAATCAAGGAATGTAGAATCAGAATTGATCACACAAAATACCAACGTGATGCACTTAATATTATTTATTCGTTAAATATTCTCCTCTACATGTTTCGAGCAACAAGTGCTCATCTTCAGG
>JGI20166J26741_11675473_pt1 | contig 11021 bp, 6 predicted proteins | sample TergutCu122P5_FD_26741 | JGI IMG/M metagenome (IMG submission 26741) | reverse complement strand
GGGAATCTGTTGAAAGTACAAGGAGTTAACGGTGTTACCCAATCGGTAACAGTTTACGGTTCTACAGGCATTAAACTCGCTTCAGAAACGTTTGTAGGAAATACGGAAATTAGTTTACCGACAGGTATTTACATCGTAGAATTAGTAAAAGAAGGTTCGGTTCCTTTCCGGACAAAGGTATTGGTTAAATAAAATTAGCTTAACAATTTATTATTGTTTGTGTGCATGCCGCCGGTTTTGTTAGAATAGGCGGCATGCTTTATTTGAACTAGTTGGTGTCTCTGTTGCAATAATATTTGTACAATTCTTCTTGTGAGCGGAAGGGAACACCTTCCGTTTGAATTTCATTAGTACCTGTTCCGTCGATAATTCTTGCTTTTTGATTATCCTTCAAACCGTATTCGACAATAAGTTTTAATTCCTTTTGTATGTTTTCGTCATAGACGGGTACCAGCACTTCTACGCGGGCATCGAAGTTGCGATAAATCCAATCCGCCGAACCGATATAGTATTTTTCCTTGCCTCCGTTGCAGAAGATAAATATGCGGGAATGTTCGAGGTAACGGTCGATAATGCCTTTGACGGTTATATTGGAACTGACGCCTTTTATTCCGGGAATTATTGAGCAACTTCCCCGTACAAGCAGTTCTATTTTTACGCCGGCTGCAGAGGCTTCATACAGTTTTTCAATAATATCTTTGTCGGTTATGTGATTCAGCTTGCATTGAATAAATGCGGGTTTCCCTTTTTTTGCATTTTGTATTTCTGTATTTATCAAAGTTTTGATATCTTTCCTTAACGAAATGGGAGATACCAGCAGTTTTTTGAAACTGTATGTCATATAAGGTTTTTGAATAAAAAGAAATACGTTATCCACCTCCTTCACAATGTTTCTGTCGGCAGTCATCAGCGTCAGGTCGGTATAGGTTTTTGCGTTTCCTTCATGAAAATTGCCCGTGTTGATGCAGGCGATATTCCCTTTTTTACCTTTCACGAGCATAAGTTTGGAATGTATTTTCAATCCTTCGATGCCCAATATTACGTTGATGCCGGCCTCCTGCATTTTTTGCGTCCAGTAGATATTGGAAGTTTCATCAAACCGAGCCAAAAGTTCTATGACGGCGGTTACTTTTTTCCCGTTTTTGGCTGCGCATATTAAGGCTTCCGCCACGGTAGAATTTTCCGCCAAGCGGTAAAGCGTAATTTTGATTGTATGTACGTCGGGATTGATAGCGGTTTCCCTCAACAAGCGAATGTAATTGGAGAAACTGTGATAAGGATAAGACAGCAATAAGTCCTTTCGTTTGATGATTTCCATCACGCTTTCCGCTTCCATGATTTCGCCGACGGACAATGCCGGCCATTCCGGATATTTCAGGTCTTTGGGCATGCAATCGGGAAAGGACATGAGGTCTTTCATATTGTGATACCGGCCGCTTGCAGGAATGTTGTCCGTTCTTTTGATATTGAAGGTTTTTCGTATCTGTTTCAACAGGTCGTCGGGCATACCCCTATCGTAAATGAAGCGGACGGGTTGCCCCCATTTACGGTTTTTGACGGCCCGGCCTACTTTTTTCAGCGCATCGTTCAGGTGAATGTCGATGTCCATTTCCGCATCTTTTGTCAATTTAAAGGAGTAGGCATCAAATTGGCAGGCTCCCTGTCCGACGAAAATGCGAGGCAGGCAAATGCGAATTACATCGTCTAAAAACATAAATACTTTTTTGTTAGAGTCGTCGGAAACAAGTTCGATGAAACGGCCAAAGACATTGCTTTGCAGTTCAATCAGGGCATACGCTTTCTTATTTGATTCTTTCCGCATGCGGACAGCCAGATATACATTCTCATCACCCAGATCTTTGAAATTGGCGTTTTTCAGGAACAGGCGCGGATACAGATGACGGCTTAACTTCTCGGTAAACAGTTGTTGGATTTGTGCCCTTTGCTCCTCATTAATTTGGTTTTCGTCCAATATATAAATATGGTGTTCTTCGAGTTCGCTTTTCAATAAATTAAAGGTTTCTTCAAATACTATCGTATAATTTTTATACAATTTATTTATTTGTGTCAGTGTTTCTTTAGTAATTTTCTTTTCCTGTCGCAAGGAAGACTCTTTCAAGGCAATGATTCGATTCTGCATGGCCACTCTAACTCTGAAAAATTCATCCAAATTATTGGAATAGATGCCCATGAAGAATAATCTTTCCCGCAACGGCACCGTTTTATCCTGTGCTTCCTGTAATACCCGACGGTTGAAATACATCCAACTGACGTCCCGTTCTAAGTAATAAGTTTTTTCCTGTTTAGTTTTCATACACGCATAATACTCTGCAAAGTTATAATTTTTCCGAAATAAAAAATAGTAAAAATACAAAAAGTCAAAAAGTTATCAACAAAAAACCAAAGTTATCAACAACTCCATTCTGTTTTCCGATAAAACAAAACCACCCATTCAAATAAAAATACTACTTTTGTACCCGAAAATAATTTCATAATGTTTGAATAACATCTTATGGGAAAAATAATTGCTTTGGCGAATCAAAAGGGAGGCGTGGGCAAAACCACCACTACCATTAACTTGGGCGCTTCCTTAGCGGCGTTGGATAAAACGGTGTTGATAGTGGATGCTGATCCTCAGGCTAATGCCTCTTCCGGTTTGGGAGTAAATGTCCGGGAGTTGAAGAAATCTATTTATGAATGTATTATTGATCACATAGAACCCGGTGAAGCGATACTTCCTACGGAAGTGCCTAATTTGTCTATCATTCCTTCCCACATTGATTTGGTTGGCGCTGAAATCGAAATGTTGAGTTTTCAGAATCGGGAAAAAGTGTTGAAAGAATTATTAAATAAGGTAAAAGATAAATACGATTATCTCTTGGTTGATTGTTCGCCTTCCTTGGGTTTGATTACTGTAAATGCCTTGACGGCAGCCGATTCGGTGATTATTCCGGTACAGTGCGAATATTTCGCTTTGGAAGGGATTTCCAAATTGCTGAACACGATTAAAATCATCAAATCCAAATTGAATCCCGAATTGGAAATCGAGGGTTTTCTGCTGACCATGTACGATTCCCGTCTGCGTTTGGCTAATCAGATTTACGAAGAGGTGAAAAAACATTTTGGAGACATGGTTTTCAATACGGTCATTCAACGAAATATCAAACTGAGCGAGGCGCCGAGTTACGGCCAACCGGTATTGCTTTATGACGCTGATTCGAAAGGCTCGCACAACCATATTCAGTTGGCAAAAGAATTGATTGCAAAAAATGCAAAAAATAAATAATCTGTTATGGCGAAACAAACAAAATCCGCTTTGGGAAGAGGCTTAGACGCATTGATTACCATGGACGATTTGAATACAAACGGTTCTTCGTCCATCAATGAAATAGAATTATCCAAAATAGAAGCCAATCCGGAGCAACCGCGTTCTATCTTTGATGAAGAGGCTTTGGAAGAGTTGGCAACTTCCATCAAAGCCTTGGGATTGGTGCAACCGATTACCTTGCGCGAAATCAGAACCGACCGTTACCAGATTATTTCGGGTGAACGGCGGTACCGGGCTTCTCTCATGGCCGGCCTGACTTCCGTCCCTGCATACATCAAAAAAGCAAGCGACGAGAACATCATGGAGATGGCGCTTATCGAAAATATACAACGGGAAGATTTAAATCCCATTGAAATTGCACTTGCTTTTCAAACCTTAATCGATACGCACGACCTGACACAGGAAAAATTAAGTGACCGGATCGGGAAGAAACGAGCCACAATTGCAAATTTTTTGCGCCTGCTGAAACTTCCCGCCGAAATTCAGATGGGTCTGAAAGACAAAAAGATAAATATGGGACATGCCAAAGCTTTACTTTCTCTTGAAAACGTTTCCGATCAAAAAACGATTTACGAAACCATTATAGAGCTTGAATATTCTGTTCGCCAGACGGAGGAAGCTGTAAAAAATATAAATAATCCGCAAGATCAAGATACAGCCACAGCGCCTGAACCTGCTCCAAAACGTTCTCAGAAAAAATCACCGGAGGAGTTTGATTCGTTCAAACAACAATTATCTGAATTTTTCGGTACCAAAGTTACGCTCTCCTGCAATGAAAAAGGTACGGGAAAAATCAGTATTCCTTTCACCAATGAAAAAGAATTAGCAAGAATTAAGACTTTATTATTTGATTCTATAAAAAATAATGCGTAATTTAGACGCCCGATATTACTAATTTTATAGAATTTGAAAATATATATTGGCTTGATAATGATAGGGTTCTGCCTTTTCTTTCATGAAATGAAAGCGCAGGAGATGCAGCCTGTTAAACTCGACAGCCTTCCAAATGCTGATAATCTTTTTGCTTTTTCAGATTCTTTAAGAAACGATACTACTTTGCTTCTTGAAGGAGATTCCGTATATTTGGCTGTGGATACAGCAGCTTTTAAACCCAAGCCGATGCGGGCTGTCTTGTTTTCGGCCATTGTTCCGGGTTTAGGGCAAATCTATAACCGGAAATATTGGAAACTGCCATTGGTGTACGGAAGTTTTATCGGGTGTGCTTATGCTGTTACCTGGAATAATGTTCAATATCGTGATTATAAAAGGGCTTTTATTCATTTCTGGGATGGAGATGAGAATACAAATTCATGGAAAGATTTTGTTCCTCGTTCCTTTCCTGCCAATATTAACGATTGGAGTGAGGGCCAAAAGACCTGGTTTAGTTCAAGTGTGTTGAAAGCGGGAAAAGATTATTACCGGTATTACCGGGATATGAGTGTGATTATTTCGGTTGGAGTATATGCACTTTGGATTATAGATGCATACGTAGATGCCCAGCTGTTTGATTTTGATGTGAGTCCCGATTTGAGCATGAAGGCGGCGCCTGTTTTTTTTGAAAAAACACCTGTCAATTCCCGTTCTTTCGGACTACAGTTAAGTTTCACTTTTTAATTGGAAAACATGAAAAAAACAATTATTTTATTAGGATTTATTTTTATCTATATATCTGTACAGGCACAAGATACGACATGGCCAGAGCAGAATTCGGACGCAAATGATACTACTTTTTCCGTCCCCGAAGATTGGGACGCCAATTGGGATAAATTAGTAAATTCTTGGTATGTAAAACGTTATGCCACTAAAGTTAATCAGGACGGCTATCAGGATAATACACCGGTTGACGATGAAACCTATATCGACCGGCTGTCAAAACTCCCAAATATTGTTGAACTTCCGTATAATAACATCGTTCGAAAATGCATTGAACAATACGTAAGCCGTCGTAGTTTTGTGGAATACATGTTAGGCATTGAGTCCTTCTATTTTCCGATGATTGAAGAAACTTTGGACAAATACAATTTGCCGTTGGAACTGAAATACTTAACCATTGTGGAATCTGCTTTGAATCCTACCGCTCTTTCCCGACAAGGCGCTTCGGGACTTTGGCAGTTTATGCTAACTACCGGAAAGAATTATGGGTTGGAAGTCAATAGTTTAATCGATGAAAGGCGGGATCCGGTGAAATCTACCGATGCCGCCTGTCGTTATTTAAAAGACCTGTATGATATTTACGGCGACTGGAACTTAGTGATTGCGGCTTACAATTGCGGCGCCGGAAATGTGAACAAAGCGATCCGGCGGGCAAACGGAAAAGCGGATTTCTGGAAAATTTACCAGTTTCTCCCAAGGGAAACCCGAACGTATGTTCCGCTTTTTATTGCAGCCAATTACATGATGAATTGTTATGCCTATCATAAACTTTATCCGGCACAGACGGAAACTCCTATTGTTGCCGATACCGTAATGGTTACAGAACTGATGCATTTTGACCAAATTGCCAACGTGTTGAACATTGATAAAGAAGAACTCAGGGCATTAAATCCGCAATACAAAAAAGACATTATTCCCGGGAATGAAAAACCCTGCGTCTTGAAATTACCTTCAACCCAGGCTTGTTCGTTCGCAGAAAAAGAAAATGCGATTGTCTGTTACAACGCAGAAGCTTTGTTTACGAACCGGTCCACAGTGGACGATGCCACCTCTGAAATGATGACGCACAAAGCCGGGAAAAAAATATCAAGAGGCAATACTAAATTATATAAGGTCAAAGTGGGCGAATCTTATCATACCATTGCCAGAAAATTTCCGGGTTACGATTCGGCCGATTTGATGAAGTTGAACAATGCAAGAAGTTCGGCTTTGAAAAAAGGACAACTCATTAAGGTGCCTAGAATATAAAGCCTCTCCCCCAACCCCTCTCCAAAAGGAGAGGGGAGTATTCTCCCCCTTTGGGGGAGTTAGAGGGGGCTCAATAATAAACAAAATGGATGAAGTAATCACTGATGTAGCCGGAGAGGAAAAAATGATTCAAGAGGCTTTTGAGAAATTGCTCAAAAGCTATGCTCAATCGAATCACCGGCAAAAATTTGAAATCATAAATAAGGCTTTTCTGTTTGCCAATCAAGCGCATAAAGGTGTAAAAAGACGTTCGGGCGAACCGTACATCATGCACCCTTTGGCCGTTGCGTTGATTGTCAGTGAAGAAATGGGCCTGGGTTCGACGTCCATTTGTTCGGCTCTGTTGCACGATGTGGTTGAAGATACTGATTATACGGTGGAAGACATTCGGAATCTTTTCGGAGATAAAATTGCGCAAATCGTTGAGGGACTGACCAAAATTTCCGGAGGTATTTTTTCGGAAGCAGTTTCCGCCCAAGCCGAAAACATGCGGAGATTGTTACTCACCATGTCGAGTGATATTCGAGTAATCCTGATAAAAATCGCCGACCGATTGCATAATATGCGGACTTTAGGCTCTCTTCTTCCTGCTAAACAATACAAAATAGCCGGTGAAACCATGTATCTTTATGCACCGATGGCGCACCGGCTTGGGCTTTTTACCATAAAAACCGAGTTGGAAGACTTGAGTTTTAAGTACGAACATCCCGACGAATACAGGCAAATCAGTCAAAAGTTAGACGCTACGGCAAAAAATCGGGATAAAATTTACGAACATTTCGCCGCTCCGCTTTACCCGAAATTAGACGAATTAGGCATTCAATACAAGATACAGCAAAGGGTTAAATCCGTTTATTCCATTTGGAACAAAATGAATACGAAAAGGGTAAGTTTTGAAGATATCTACGATATTTTTGCTGTTCGAATTGTTTTTGATCCTAAACCGAATATCGACGTAAAGAAACAATGCTGGGACATTTATTCGGCGATAACCGACCTTTATAAACCGCGTCCCGACCGCATCCGCGACTGGGTGAGCCGTCCCAAAGCCAATGGTTATCAACCCCTTCATCTTACCGTAATGGGTCCGGACGGACAATGGATGGAAGTGCAAATCCGAAGCATTAAAATGGATGAAATAGCGGAAAAAGGTTTTGCCGCCCATTGGAAATACAAAGAACATGGCGATTCGGATAAAGTCGAAAAAGAAACCGAATTAGACAAGTGGCTTGAACGAATACAGGATATTCTCGAAGCGCCCAGTCCCAATGCGATGGATTTCCTCGATACCATTAAAATGAATCTTTATGCTTCCGAAATATTTGTTTTTACACCCAAGGGTGAAATTAAAACTTTGCCGCAAAGTGCTACGGCTCTGGACTTTGCCTACGAAATTCACACCAATGTCGGTGATCGATGTATCGGCGCCAAAGTAAATCATCAATTGGTTCCGCTAAGCCACAAATTAAATTCGGGAGACCAAGTGGAAATTTTGACTTCTCGTTCGCAATCTCCTCAACAGGAATGGCTTAGTTTTGTAACCACTGCCAAAGCCAAAACAAAAATCGAGTTAGCCCTGAAAAAGCGGAAAAAAGAGAAAGCGAAAGAAGGAGAGCAGATGCTTGAAGCGATTTTCCAAAAGGCGGGAATGGATAGCAATAATCAGATTCTGGACAAGATGCTTGCTCACTACGGTTATCCCAAAAAAGAAGATTTTTATTTTGCCATTGCCGAAAAACAAGTGGAATTGTTGCCTGAAAATTTCAAAAAGATACTCAAGGAAAAATCAAGCAATTATTTCATGAAAATTGTGAAACATGCTTTTAATGTCGGCTCAAGTTCCAAAGAAAACGTTGAAAGTAAAAATGCTGAAATTCCTGCGGTAGATGTCAATAAAATCGACCGGACTAAAACTTATATTCTTGAAGAAGAAGGATTTCAAAAAAATTATATTGCTGCTACCTGTTGTAATCCGATTCCCGGCGACGACGTATTGGGTTTTATTCGTGACGATGAACGCTTGGAAATTCACAAACGCGATTGTCCTGTGGCGCTTACGCTGAAAACCCGCTTTGGCGACCGGATTGTTTCCTGCGAGTGGGCGGGACACAAAACTTTTTCTTTCCCCGGTACTATAGAAATTAAAGGCATCGACCGGTTAGGACTGTTGAGCGAGATTGCTCAAGTTATTGCCAATGATTTGTCGGTCAATGTGCGAAAATTGAATCTTGATTCCGGTGATGGATTTTTTGGAGGGACCATGGAAGTTTCCATTCACAATGTAGACGATATTAACATGTTAATCAATCGTTTACAGAAAATTAAAGGAGTAAAGAATGTGAAGCGGATGGATTCGTAGAAGCGCGATTGTAGGGGCGCGATTAATCGCGCCCCTACACGGTATGTCAAAACTCTGCGACCAATTTAATATTAAGCTGTCTACCGGTGAGTCTGTCCGGCACGGCATACATAGTGCCGCCGGTGTCGGCAAACCATGAATAAGAACTTACGTTTCCGATATCAAAAAGATTAAACAGATCTGCGCCTATCCAGATATTTTTGAAAGATCGCCAAAAAGCGGAGTTATCTCGTATGATGCTGTTTTCATCCAGCAAACGGTAAGTCATTCCGATGTCTATCCTGTTATAGGGCGGGGTTCGGATGCTTTTGACGTATTTATACGCACCTCCCGGGACGCTGAAAGGAATCCCTCCTGCCCAGATTGCCCGTAAATTGACCTGAACTTTTTTGTCGGGGACGTAAGGAGCATAATCGGTGAAATAAAAAGTGAAATTATACAATTGATCGGTTGGCATGGGAACCTTTTTCCCGTTGATATATTGTTTGGCTTGCATGAGCGAAAGGCCTAACCATGAATCGGTTCCGGGAACAAACTGTCCGAACAATTTCATGTCGATACCGGTGGAATAGCCGTGCGAAATATTGGAACCGTAGTAATCAATCCGTACATTATTGACAGTGTAAGGAATTAAATGGTCCATTTTTTTGTAATACAGTTCAGTCGTAAACTTAAATGGGCGGCTGTCGAAATTGAATTTGTAATCGTTTCCGAGTACAAAATGAATGGAACGTTGCGATTTAATATTATTGTTTAACTGTATGTAGCTGTTACCCAGACTATCCTGAACAACCATCCGGAATTCTTTGTAAAACGGCGCCTGGTAATAAACACCGGTGGCCAAACGGAAAATAAGATTTTCATTACGGGCAGGAATAAAACGCAAGGAGGCCCGCGGACTGAAAATGAATTCTTTGTTGAAATCCCAGTAGGAACCTCGTATTCCGGCGGTTATTGAAAATAATCCTTTCTCGGTACGGAAGCGGTAAGTATCTTGCAAATAACCCGAAGAACGGTTGGAAGTAATATCATTTTTCGAAGAAAGATTACTGTAAACCCGCAATGTTTCTTCGTCGTAGGGTAGGGAAAAGCCCATGGAATCCTGCAATTCCCACTCCCGGATACGGTCTTTGTTTTGTTCTCTTTGGTAAGCCAATGACCATCGGACGGTATTCTGATTGAATCCGGCGCTTCCGTTCAAAGCTATGCTCATCACATTTGTTTTCAGGTAATTGCGGGCATGATTCAGAAATCTGCCCGTTCCGGTAACCTCTTTTTCGTCTTCAGACAATACATTACTCAACCAATATTCACCTGCAATATCATAGTTCTCTTGTTCAGTCGATTGGAAAGCCGATACCTGTAAAGCCACATCCGCATGTTCGGCCACGTCATATTTCAAGGTGGCAGCGCCGAATAAAGTCCGGAACCGGTCTCTTTCTGCGCCATCGTAATAAACCGTAAATTTTCTCGGCTGATCCATGGTTCCGAAAGAAGTTTCCCGGCTGGACGGATTAAAATCGTACGTGTTATCGGAATAATTACCTAAAAAACTCAGGTTGAGTTTCGGCATTAAAGCGTAAGTCATGTACGTTTGCAAATCAATAGCTGTCGGGTTATAATCGCCTTTGGTATCTAATGTATTCAGTAGGGTAGTCCCTCTTTTGTAGCGGAATCCGGTAATCTGGGTGAATTTACCGGAAGAACTTCCCACGTAAACATTTCCACCCAACAAACTTCCTGTAACACCGCCCTCGAATTTTTCCGGTCTTTTGTAAGTCACGTCCAGCACCGAAGACATTTTATCGCCATACCGCGCTTCGAATCCGCCCGAAGAAAAAGCCACTTCGTCGGTCAAGTCGGGATTGATAAAACTTAAACCTTCCTGTTGTCCGCTACGAATCAAAATCGGACGGTACACTTCTATTCCGTTTACATAAACGATATTTTCATTGTAATTTCCTCCACGCACGGAGTATTGGGTACTCAATTCATTCGTTGAAGAAACGCCCATTCCGGCAGTAATCACAAGCGATTCGATACTCCCGCCTGTGGCATCGACATTCAAGCGGTTTCGGTCGGTTTGAATACTTGCCATCATGTTGGACGGTTGTCTCTTAGTAGTGACGACTACTTCGTTCAATTCGAAATCAGCTTTCCGCATTTTGACATTAATCGACATGTCACCGGTCACTGAGAGAATTACTCTTTTTGTTTTGTTGTATCCCAGACAGGAAAAAACGAGGACAGTTGAATCGCTTTTTGCTACGTTCAGCGCAAATCTTCCCTTTTCATCCGTAAAAGCTCCGGTCGCCGATCTTTCCACCTGAACAGTTGCCAATTCCAAAGGAATCCCATCCTGATCGGTCACAACACCTGAAATCCGGGCTTGTTGGGAAAAACCGGAAAAAGAAATCAATGTCAGCAAAAAAG
>JGI20166J26741_11675251_pt1 | contig 11024 bp, 6 predicted proteins | sample TergutCu122P5_FD_26741 | JGI IMG/M metagenome (IMG submission 26741) | reverse complement strand
CCTGGCCGCCGCGCCGCCGCGCCTGGCCAGGAATCCACCGTCTAGACTCCCTCGGATGCCGATCAACGTCCAAGCCAACGTCCAGGCCGCGTTGGCCCGCATCGCCCCGCTGACCGAGCGCCTCGTGGCCGCCTTCGGCGCCCGGGGCCACTCGCTCTTCCTCGTCGGCGGCCCGGTGCGCGACGCCGTGCTCGGCCTGACGTCGACCGACCTGGACTTCACGACGTCCGCCCGGCCGGACGACATCGAGGCCGTCTTGCGCGGCCTGGGCGGGCCGATCTGGGACATGGGCCGCCAGTTCGGCACCCTCGGCACGGTGCTGGACGACTGGCAGGTCGAGATCACGACCTTCCGGGCCGACGCCTACGCGGCGGATTCGCGCAAGCCGGCCGTCCGCTTCGGCGACAGCGTGGAGGAAGACCTGCGCCGACGTGATTTCACGATCAACGCCATGGCCGTCGACCTGGCCAGCCGCCGTTTCGTCGACCCCCACGGCGGGCTGGCCGATCTGGCCGCCCGTCGCCTCGCCACCCCCGCCGCCGCCACCACGTCGTTCTCGGACGATCCGCTGCGGATGCTGCGGGCGGCCCGTTTCGCGGCCCGGCTGCAGTTCCGGCCGACTCCGGACGTGGTCAGCGCCATGATGGCGATGGCCGACCGGCTCGACATCGTCTCGGCCGAACGGATTCGCGACGAGTTCACGAAACTCCTGCTGTCCGACCGGCCGCGCGTCGGACTGGACCTGGCCGTGCGGACGGGCCTGACGGACCGCTTCCTGCCCGAGTTGCCGGCCCTGCGGCTGGAGATCGACGAGCACCACCGGCACAAGGACGTCTACGAGCATTCGCTGACGGTGCTCGACCAGACCATCGCGTTGGAGAGAGCGCGCCACCACGACCCCGACCTCGTGGCCCGCCTGGCGGCCCTGCTGCACGACATCGGCAAGCCCAAGACTCGCCGCTACGAGGCCCAGGGCAAGGTGTCCTTCCATCACCACGACGTCGTCGGGGCCAAGTTGGCCCGGGCTCGGCTGACCGCGCTGCGCTTTCCGGTCGAGGTGGTCCAGGCGGTGGCTCGCCTGATCGAGCTGCACCTGCGCTTCCACGGTTATGGCGACGGCGAGTGGACCGACGCGGCGGTGCGCCGCTACGTCCGCGACGCCGGTCCCGAACTGGAGCGGCTGCACATGCTGACCCGCTCAGACTGCACCACGCGCAACCAGGCCAAGGCCGCCAAGCTGCGGCTGGCTTATGAGGAATTGGAGTGGCGGATCGACGAGTTGGCCCAGCAGGAGGAACTGCACGCCATCCGACCCGACCTGGATGGGCACCAGATCATGGCGGTGCTCGATCTCGCGCCCGGCCCGGCCGTCGGTCGCGCCTACCAGTTCCTGCTGGACCTGCGGCTCGACTCCGGGCCGCTGGGCGAGGCCGAGGCGACGCGGCGGCTGCGGGCCTGGTGGGCGGAGCAGTCCGAGGGCTGAGACAACCCCCGGAGCGGGGCCCGGCTCGGGCCTCGGCGCTGGTCTCCCGCGCCGGCCCGGGTTCAGCGACGCGACCGACCGACCGATGCCCGGCCACGAGGCTCAGGCCTCGGGTCGAGTCCCCGGTGCCCGCCCCGCCCGCCCGAACCGCCGCCGACCGCTCCGAGCCACACCGACGGAGGCCAGCACGACACAGCCGATGGCCACCCAGTCCATCGGGCGGAGCGCCTCGCCCAGGACGACGAGGGCTGTGAGCGCCGCCACGGCCGGTTCGACCGACATCAGGACCGAGAAGACGTGCCGTTCGAGGTGGCGCAGGGCCTGGAGCTCGAACGAGTAGGGCACGACCGAGTTGAACAATCCGATCGCCAGGCCCGCGCCCCAGACCCAGGGCTCGAGCAGGACGGCGCCGTGGCGGGACAAGACCGGACCCAGCAGGATGACGGCCCCGGCCAGGTTGGCCCAGGCGACCGGTTCGACGCCTCGCCAGCGACGGCCCACCGCCGGGCTGACGAGGATGTAGCCGGCCCAGCCGGCGGCGGCCACCAAGGCCCAGCCGACCCCGGCCAGCGTCAGATGGCCGGGCGACCACCCGAGCACGACCACGCCGGCCGCCGCCAGTCCGGCCCAGACCAGGTCACGCCCTCCCCGGCCGGTCGCCACCGCCACGACCAGCGGCCCCAGGAACTCGATGGTGACGGCCAGGCCGACGGGGATCCGGGCCATCGACTGGTAAATGGCGATGTTCATCGTCACGACGGCGGCGCAGTAGCTGGCCAAGACGGACCAGTCCCGCCGGTCGTGACCACGGGGGCGCGGCCGGGCGGCCAGGGCCAGGATCACGCCCGCCGTCAGTTGGCGCAGGAAGACCAAGGTCAGCGGTCCGGTGGCGGCGAACAGCGACTTGGCGAAGGAGGCCGCCACCTGCACGGTCGTGACCGATCCCAAGGTCAATGCCAAGGCGACCGCGCGCTGGCCGGGCCGGACCACCTACCAACCTCCAGGAGCGTGGGTCAGAACGCTGTTCCGACCGCGGGGCGTCGGGCGGGATGAGATCCGGCCACTCCATCTTGTGTTCGTGTCGGACATACGGGCACAAGATGGAGTGGCCGGAAATCGCCCGCACGGCGGTTCCTCGGGCGGGACATGGTTCTGACCCACGCTCCTCGCGGTCACGACAGCAGCGCCAAGACGACCGGTCCGGCCGTGGCGGAGCCGCCGCCGTCCTGCAGCCAGACGGCGACCGCCCGGTCGGCGCCGGTGTAGGCGATCATCCAGGCGTGGGTCGGCAGCGGGTTACCCTGCCCGTACTCGGCCGTCCCCGATTTGGCGCCCAGCGCCGTCCCTTGCAAGTTGGCGGCCAGGCCGTTGGTCACGGCGTAGGCCATCAACCGCTGCAGCGCGGCCGCCTCGTCGCCGGTCAGCGGCGCGCCCGAGGGCTGGGGTTTCAGGCTCGCCACCATCCAAGGCACGACCGTGTGACCGGCCGCCACCGACGCCGCCACCGCCCCGAGGGCGACGGGCGACATCAGGACGCCGCCCTGGCCGATCGTCATCTGCCCCGTCATCGCCTCCGAGTCTGGGATCGGCACGGTCCCGTACAGCAGGCCGCCGGCGTCGTAGTCGACCCCGGCCCCGAGCGAGGCGGCGGCGTTCAGCAGGTCGTGGTCGCCCAGCAGGCCGGCCTGGTTGACGAAGGCCGTGTTGCACGATTGCGCGAAGGCCGTCTGCAGGCTGATCGAGCCGAGGTAGCCGGCGGGGAAGCCGGTGTAGTTGCGCACCGCCAGGCCGCCGACCGTGGCCACGGGCGAGCAGTCGACGGGCGAGTCGGGGGTCAGCCCGTGCCGCAGCAGCGCCAGGGCGGTCACCACCTTGAAGGTGGAGCCGGGCGGGAAATGGTTGAGGGTCGCGTCCGGCCGGCCCGAAGTCTGGGGCGAGACGGCCGCCGCCAGGATGGCCCCGTCGGACGGGCGGATGATGGCGGCGGCGGCCGGCTGGCCGACGGCCGCCAAGGCCTGCTGGGCCTTGAGCTGCGTCGCCACCTCGAAACTCGTCTGCAGCGGGGTGCCGGCGACGGGCGCGGTCTCGAACAGGATCGTGTCGACCGTGGCGGCGCCGTAGTCATCGCCCCGCGGCGCCACGTAGACCTGGTCGCCGGGCACGCCCGCCAACTGCTGGTCGAAGGTCCGCTCGAGACCGCCCGCGCCCACCAGGTCGCCCTGCGCCAGCCGGCCCGACGACGCCGCGATGTCCTCCGCCGTGGCCTCGTGGACTGTCCCCACGACCTCCGTCAGGAAGCCCGGCGACGGGCCCAACCAGGCGGTGTCCTCGACTCCCCGGGCGCCGGCGATGTCGAGGATGTCGGGCACCTCGTCTTGGCGGAACGTCTGGGCGTCGACGAAGGCCTTCGGGCCCGAGTCGAGGACGCGCTGGGCGAACGCCGCCGGATCGAGCCCGAGCCGTGTGGCGAGGGCCTTGGCCGAGGTTTCCCACTGGCCGGCGTCGACGAAGGTCTTGTCGATGCCGACCTTGACGACGGTCACCTCGTCGATCAGCAGCTGGCCGTCGCTGCCCACGATGCCCGCCCGTTTGGCCGGCAGGCGCAGGTGGACCAGGCGGTGAGTTCCGTCTAGGCGGGGGTGGAGCAGGCTGGCCGACCAGTCGGCGCGCCACTGGCCGTCGCGGAAGCGCAGCGTCACGGGCACGTCGTAGGCCCAGTCCCCGGCAGGGAAGGCCCAGCGGACGTGGAGGGTCGAGGTGGCCACGTCGATGTCGGGCGGATAGGTCGGGCTGCCGACCGTCACCTCGGGGGCGATGCCGTCCATGGCCTCGACGGCCGCCGCCAGGTCGGCCGTGGCCGGATCGGTCGCCGGCCGGGAAGCCCCCGGCGAGGGCCCGGTCGCGGCGGCTGGCCGTGCGACCGACCCGGTGGCGGGAGCGGTCGGAGGCGGGGACCCGGTGGCGGGAGTGGTGCCGGGCGGGGACTCGGTGGCGGTAGCTGTGCCGGGCGGGGACTCGGTGGCGGGAGCGGTCTCGGGTGGCGACCCCGTGGCGGAGCCCGTGGCCGGGCCGGCCGCCGACCCGGCGCCCGTCGGCGGGGAGGCCGTCGGCGCCGGGACCGGGGCGGCCAGGTCCACGGGCGCGTCGGCCAGGTCCAGCCGGCTGAGCCCGGCGGCCAGGCTGGCCAGGGCCGCCTCCGCCGACGGTCGGCCCTTGCCCGGTTCGTCCGGCCCACGCTGGCACGCCCCCAGGGCGGGGATCAGCAGCAGGGCCCCGAGCACCCGGCCGAGCCGGATCACGCGGGCGCTGGCGAATTCGTGCGACCATTCCGGCAGCCGTCGTCGGCCAAGCCGGATCACGCGGGCGCTGGCTTTCCCGGAAGGCCTCGGCGAGACGGGGCTGGCCCAGCCCATGAGGTGACGGCGACCGATCATGGGACCAAGCGTAAGGGGCCGGTCCGACAGTCGCCCGACGACGTGACGTGGCGGCGGGCCTGCGCCAGACTGGTGCGGATGACTGACACCGCCCACGCGATGACCGAGCCCCCGACCGTCCCCCCGACGACCGGGCCCCGGTCCGGGCCCCCGACCGTCCCCGCGATGTCCGGGTCCCCGACCGTCCCCCCGATGACCGGGCCCGGGACCGGGCTCCGGTCCGAGCCCCCGATGACCGAGCCTCGGACCGAGCCTCGGCGTCCCCGAGTGCGGATGACCTCGGCCGATCGCCGTGAGCAGCTCGTGGCCGTGGCCCGGACGTGTTTCGCCGAGCGTGGCCTCGACGGCACCTCGATCGAGGAGATCGCCAACCGCGCCGACGTCTCCAAGCCCGTGGTCTACGAGCATTTCACGGGCAAGGAAGGCCTCTACGCCGTCGTGGTCGACCGCGAGGTGAACACGCTGCTCAGCGCCATCCGCCAAGCTCTCCAGACCCCCGGGGCCGGTTCCCGCCGCCTGCTCGAACTCGGCACTCTGGCGCTGCTCGACTACATCGAGTCCAACCCGGAGGGATTCCAAATCTTGATGCGGGACACCTCGGGCTCGGGCGGCGGCTCGTTCGCCTCGATCCTCAACGACATCATCGCCCGCGTGGAGGGGCTCCTCATCCCCCGTTTCCGCGCCCAACAGGTCAACCACAAGGTGGCCCTGCTCTACGCCCAGGCCTTGACCGGCCTGGTGGCGCTGACGGCTCAGTGGTGGCTCGACAATCCCGAGCTGAGCAAGGCCGAAGTCGCCTCCCACCTGGTCAACCTGGCCTGGAACGGCTTGCACCACCTTGAGCGCTACTTCACAGTGTCGTCGGCCTGAGCCGGGATCCCGGGATCCCGGGATCCCGGGATCCCGGAGTGGGCAACCGTCCGCCTGGTGTCGCTGTCAGCCGCTGGCGGGCTCACCGCACGACCGAGAAGTTCCACTCCGTCGTTCGGTGCCACGTGTCCCCGGGCCGCACGACGACGGAGGGGAAGTCCGGGCGGTTGGGGGCGTCGGGGAATTCCTCGGTCTCCAGGGCGAGCCCGGCGAACGGGCCCGGCAGTCCGAGCGGGTGCCCGAGACGATCTTCCGCCAACCCCTGGCCGCTGTAGACCTGGAGGGCGGGGAAGTCGGTCGAGATCGTCAGCCGGCGACCGGATGGCGGGTGGGTGAGAACGCAGGCCGGGACGACCCGACCGATCCGGCGTTCCCCGGGCGGAACCGGGTGGTGGCCCGGGCCCGACGAGGCGCCGCCCTGACCACCCCCACCGCCCAGCACGAAGGCGTGGTCGAGCCCGCCGCAGCGGACGATCTGCGGGTCGTCGCTCGACAGCACGTCGCCCAGCAGGCGCGGCCGGCGCAGGTCGAAGGGTCCGGCCACGGGGGCGGGGGCCTCGTCCAGCGGGATACCAGTCGGGGAGACTGGCAAGTAGGAGTCGGCGGCGACGCTGAGCACGTGGTCGTCGATCGGGTCCAACCGGCCCGACAGGTTGAAGTAGGGGTGGCAGACGATCGACACCACGGTCGGCCTGGCCGTCGTGGCGACGACCTCGTGGCGCAGGGTCGTGCCGTCGACGCGGTAGCTCGCCTCGATCCGCAGCGGGCCGGGGAAACCGCCCCGCCCGTTTGGCCAGGTCAGGCCCAGGAGCACGTGGTCCCCGTCGCGCTCGACCAACTCCCACTCCTGGCGGTGGAGGCCGTTGGGGCCGGAGTGGAGCGTGTTCTCCCCCTCGTTGCGCTCCAGCTCGACAGTTTGGCCGTCGAGGCTGAAGCGCCCTGCGGCCACGCGGTTGGCGAAGGGTCCGACGATCTCGCCCAGGAAGCTGCCGCCGCGCCGCCGGTCGGCCCGACTGCCGTAACCGAGGACCACGGGCGCCACGCGGCCGCGGCGATCCGGCACCCGAACGTCGTTGAGGGCGGCGCCGAGGGTCGAGATCGAGGCCCGGCAGCCCTCGTGACCGATCTCGACGACGTCGCCGCGTCCCGGGTCACGCGTCATGGTCTCCACTCCCGTGGTCGTGGCCGCTGGCCGATCCCGACGACGTCGCCGCACCTCCGGTCACACCTCATCACCGCCCGGCGACCGGTCGCTCCCGAGGATGTCGCCGCGCCCTGGCGAGCGGACCCCTCCCGTGAGGGATGCCATCGCCAGCATGCCGGCCTCAGTCATCGTGGTGTGAGCGGACCCCTCCCGTGAGGGATGCCAAGCCAGCGACCGGTCGCTCCCGAGGATGTCGCCGCGCCCCCGGGTCGTGCCGCCAGACCCGGCCCGGCGGGCGTCGCTGAGTGCGGCCGAGCGCACGCCGACCGGTCACGCCAACAGGCCCGGCTCGGCGTAGGCCACGACCCCTCGCCACAACGTCAGCCGGACGGGGTCGGGCAGGTCCAAGCCGTCGTAGGGGTTGTTGCGGGCCAGGGAGTGGCTGGCCGCCTTGTCGACGCGGGCCCGCCGGGTCGGGTCGACCAGCACGAGGTTGGCCGGGGCGCCCGGACAGATGCGGCGGCCCTGGCGGTCGCCGATGCCGCCGATCCGGGCGGGGGCGACGGACAGGCGGTAGCCGACCCGGCGCCAGTCGAGCCGTCCGGGCGCGACCATCGTTTCCAGGACCACGCCCAGCGCCTGTTCCAGGCCGATCATGCCCGGGCGGGCCGAGGGGAACGGCTGGTCCTTGTCGGCCGGCGCGTGGGGGGCGTGGTCGGTCCCGACGACGTCGATGGTGCCGTCGGCCAAGCCCTCGCGCAGCGCTTCGATGTGTTCGTCGGTGCGCAGCGGCGGGTTGACCTTGAAGGTGGTGTCGAGCGACTGGAGGTTGGCCGTGCCCAGGAGGAGGTGGTGGGGCGTGACCTCGGCGGTCAGCCGGACGCCCCGGTTCTTGGCCCAGCGGATGACGTCGACCGACTCGGCCGAGGAGACGTGGCAGACGTGGAGGTGGGCGCCGGTCAGCTCGGCCAGTTGGACGTCCCGGGCGATGATGACGGACTCGGCCTGGGGCGGCCAGGCGTCCAGGCCCAGGCGCTGCGACCACTCCGACTCGTGGCAGCAGGCCGTCGGTCCGGCCAGGTCGTTGTCCTGCGAATGCTGCGCCAAGACGCCGTCGAACGGCGCCACGGTCTCGAAGGCGCGGCGCATGACCTGGGCGTTCTGGACGCAGTGGCCGTCGTCGGAGAAGAAGACCGTGCCCTGATGGCGGTTCATCGCCCCCAGGTCGGCCACCTCCTGGCCCAGTTGGCCCACCGTGATGGCGCCGACGGGGACAACTTCGACGAGGCCGTCGCGCCGCCCGAGTTCCGCCACGGCGGCCACGCGCTCGGCGGTGTCCGCCACGGGGTCGGTGTTGGGCATGGCGAAGACGGCGGTGTAGCCGCCCCGGGCCGCGGCGGCGGTGCCGCTGCGGATCGTCTCGGCGTCTTCCCGGCCGGGCTGGCGCAGGTGGGTGTGCAGGTCCACGAGGCCGGGCAGGGCGATCAGCCCGGCGGCCTCGATGACGCGGGGCGACGTGACGTCGTCCGGGTCGACGAAATGCCCGTGGCGAATGGCCAGGTCCGTCGTTTGACCTTCCGCCAGGCGGACTCCCCGGATCAACAGGGCTGTCATGAGGCAGACCCTAGTGCTCAGACCGCCGCGTGGTAAGAGGTCGGGGCCCAATCGGGGCGACGGTGTGTCGTCGAGACCGGCGCGGGTGGTTCACGGGGGTGGCCGGGCCGACCCCAGGGAGGTTCACGGGCGCCGCCGGGCCGGCCGCAGGGAGGTTCACGGGCGCCGCCGGGCCGGCCGCAGGGAGGTTCACGGGCGCCGCCGGGCCGGCCGCAGGGAGGTTCCGGGCGCCGCCGCCGAGTGGGCCGGGCGAGGTTCACGGGCGCCGCCGGGCGGCAGGGGGCGTTCGCGCCAACGCTCCCGCCGCTGCTGTTGCCGGCGGGCGCTGCCGGGCCGCAGGGGGGACGTTCGCCGGCGTCACCGGGCCACCGGGCCGTCGGCGGCCCGTAGTACCGTGGGCCCGTGATCGACGTTGAAGCCGCTCTGCCCTTATTCGAACAAGGCCGCCACCTCGTGTCCGTGGCCCAATTCGACCGCCCCACCCTCGCCCGCCTGTTCGACCTGGCCGACGCCGTCGAACCCATCGCCCGGCGTCGCGCCATTTGCACGGTGCTCGACGGCGCCATGCTCGGCTCGTTGTTCTTCGAGCCCTCGACCCGGACCCGCCTGTCGTTCGAGTCCGCTTTCCTGCGCCTGGGCGGGGAAGTCACGACGACGACGGGTTTCACTTTCTCCTCCATGGCGAAGGGGGAGTCGATCGCCGACACCGCCCGGGTGGTGTCGGGCTACTCGGACGTGCTGGTGGTGCGCCACCCCGACGTCGGCTCGGTCGCCCAGTTCGCCGCCGCGTCCGTCGTGCCCGTGGTCAATGCCGGCGACGGCGCCGGCGAGCACCCGTCCCAGGCGCTGCTCGACGTTTACACCATGGAGAAGGAGTTGGGCGCCCGGGGCAAGACGGTCGACGGCTGCGCCATCGCCATCCTGGGCGATCTGCGCTTCGGCCGGACGGTCCACTCGCTGATCAAGCTGCTGAGCCTGTACGAGACGGTGACTTTCCGGGTCTTCTGCCCACCCGGGCTCGAGCTGCCGGAGGCGGTGGGGGACTACGCCAGGGCCCGGGGACACTCGGTCGCCCAGGTCGACTCGGTCGTGGCGGCGGTGCGGGGGGCGGACGTGGTCTACGCCACGCGCGTCCAGCGCGAGCGCATGACCGACGAGTTGGCTCAAGCCACCGCCCGGGGCGACCTGCTGAACCGCGCCCTGCTGGCCGAGGCCGACAACGAGGACGTCGTCATCATGCACCCGCTGCCGCGTGATTCCCGGAGCGACTCCTTCGACCTGTCGACCGACGTCGATTCGCTGCCCGGCTTGGCGATCTTCAAGCAGACCGACAACGGGCTCAACGTCCGGATGGCGATCTTCCTGACGGCCCTGGGTGTCTCGACGGAGGCGGTCCAGCTGACGACCAAGCAGCGCCCCTGGAAGGCGACGCTGCGCCAGTGACGCGGGAGGGGGCGAAGCCGACGGTGGGGGACTGGCCGCGCCCGCTGCGCTGGTCGGTCGCTCGACAGCCGCCCATGGTGCGTGGCGTGGCCAGGGAGGCCACCCACGTGCCGCGCCCCGCACCGGTCGGTGCAACGCCACCGGGCATGGCAGGATGAGGGGATTATCGCCTGAGGGAGGATGCGCCGAGTGCGCGAGTACACGCTGGTCCTGCTGACGGGTCTGGCGGTCACGCTGCTGCTGGCCCCGGCCTGTCGCTCGCTGGCTTTGCGCCTCGGGGCCGTCGCCCGCGTCCGCGGCCGCGACGTCCATGATCACGCGATCCCCTACTTCGGCGGCCTGGCCATGCTCGGCGGCGTGGCGGCCGCCTTCCTCCTGGCCTCGCGCCTGCCCTTCCTGACGCGCTACCCGGAGATGTCGGGTCAGGCCCTCGGCATCCTGGGCGGCGCCGCCGTGATCTGCCTCGTCGGCGTGGTCGACGACTTGTTCGACCTCTCCGCCCTGGTCAAGGCGGCCGGCCAGGTGTTGGCGGCCGGGGTGACGGTCCTGGGCGGCGTCCGGATGCTCTGGGTGCCCTGGCCCGGCACGATCATCAGCTTGGAGCGGACCGCCTCGATCCTCATCACGGTCTTCGCCATCTTCCTCATCACCAACGCCATCAACTTCATCGACGGCCTCGACGGCCTGGCCGCCGGCGTCGTCACGATCGGCGCCGGCGCCTTCTTCATCTACGCCTACTGGCTGGCGGTCGAGGAGAACCTCATCCGCGCCACCACGGCGTCGCTGGTGACGGTCGCGATCTGCGGCGTTTGTCTCGGCTACCTGCCCCACAACTTCCACCCCGCCCGGATGTTCATGGGCGACTCCGGCTCGATGCTGCTCGGGCTCTTGATGGCCGCCTCGACCATCAGTCTGACGGGCCAACTCGACCCCTACTCCGTCAACCGCGGGGGCGGCCTGTTCGCCGCCGCCATGCCCTTGATCCTGCCCTTCGCCGTCCTGGGCCTGCCGCTGGCCGACTTCGTGCTCGCCTTCG
>JGI20166J26741_11675140_pt1 | contig 11025 bp, 7 predicted proteins | sample TergutCu122P5_FD_26741 | JGI IMG/M metagenome (IMG submission 26741) | reverse complement strand
CATTTTGTGCCCACGGGAACGGCAGGTATTTCAATCAAAACTAGGAGTATCTAGTAGCAATCAATGCAACTTACACCACTCTCCACACACTGGGCACCTACAAAAAAAAATTAAAAAAAGGGTACAATCTTTTTCGGACACGGTGTATATACGACATTAGTAGCCTAAGGGTTAAGTGACATTACTGTTTTCTAACACATATCTTCCTAAACAATGCAATCAGATGTCAACGTCTGCTGGATGGGATGGTGTGTTGGATGGCATCATGAATGAGGATGAGTGTCTTAAGCCTAACAATGAGCTGGGCTCTCCGGGCAACTGTGGGTCTGCAACAATTGGCATTGCATTCTTGCTGTCTTATCTTGTCATCAGTTTCCTTATTGTTATCAACATGTATATTGCTGTCATATTGGAGAATTACTCACAGGTATGTACACTTGAAATTTAAGTATTTTAATCTGTTTTGGAGGAATTGGCTCTACTCTAGATGCTGGTGACATCACGTGCTCTATGACTGTCTCATGTATCTTAAGGTTTAAGTACGTGAACACAACTTGCTAGAGGAACATCAGGTAGACGTCAAAATGTTGAAAATAACATTGAATTACAAATAATGTTTAACCTATAAACATTTCTTTTGAGTTCAGATGTGAAATGAGAATCTAACTCCTCCCACAAAATAATTTTGTTTAATGAAAATATCCAGTGTTAAAGAATATAACGATATGTTGGCTTGTCAGCCACTTTGAACATTTAAGGTTCTTGGTTGAACCTTTGAATGCCAGCCTCAGTGCACTGTACAGACCTTTAATTCTTTGGTCTAGGTACTACATGGTTGTTAATATATTTAAGGGTACTATAAATTTAAAACTTCTCTGTCCTGGGCAGTAGATGGAATTTAAACCCCACCGTCATTGACGGTTTGAATTAGAAAACTGAAATTTTTCATCATTATTTCAGTATTTTGATAATAGTTTCTAATTTATTTGGATCAATAATCACAAATAACTGCAGCTGCTAACAGATGGCAGAAGAGTTTGATTTCACTCATATTAGATAGTGATATAAAGTAGTAATGCAAAAATTGTCATACTTTTGAGTGACATATTTTATTTTAGTGTGGCAGTGCACCTACCAAAGAGAGTCCAGCCAGTCAGTCAGAGTTCAGTCATAGCTCTTTAGCCCTTCACTGTGTCCATGAGTCAGAAGTGATATGAGGACATTTGTTTATGCCAGTTGCTTCCTTATTGAAGTAGGAATAAACCTAGAGCAGTAACTTAATTCCTTATCTTATAGATTTCTCATTTTTAAAATTCATGAGAAGCCATGGTCTTCACAAAATATTGCTATTATTTTAATGTTTTGATATCATTTCAGTATGTCCTTGTATCTGAAGTCATTATTTTATGTGACAACTATTGATTGCCATGTCCAGTGAGCTAGTTCATCATATTAATCTTGTGCACTCAGCTGACAGCCGACATGCGGCAAAGTAAGGACATGAAGATACAAATGATAGTTGTTAGATAAAATAAGGATCTTTTATGTATCTACATACTGATCTAGAGATGATAAAAAGTATGGCACTTTTATGGGACACAGTATTATCTTACTTTATTCTGAAACTGGGCTAGCTCATTCAGTATAGTGACTAGTCTACAGGTTGGATGTTGGAGTAGCTGCAGTTTGATTCCTGGTATAGATAACAGATTTGCCTTTAACCCCAAGCATGAAGGCTCCATGTAGGGTGCACCCAGCCAGGGTGCATTTTCCCAGAGAATAAAGCAGCCCAGTTGCAAAGCTGACCTTCCCTTATCTTCATCTAGTACCAATGGGATTATATCATTTTTTTCGCATGTGTGCCTGAATGGCATGAACAAAGATAATTTTAACTTACACCTTTGATGGTTAGGGTCTTTTCTGTGGAGGGGGGTAATGACCGTGAATGATCATGAGTACAATTAAAGTATTTCACAGGGCACTGAATTGATTCATTCAAGTTGTGTGTAGGTATGCACTCAAGACATCTGCCAGCCAGGTTTAAGAAATTTCAGCTTTGTGCATAGTGACATACAGCAAAATTCCTTGACTGTGACATCTGATAATAGTGAAATCCTAATAATTCAGCATTTGAGTAGAGTAATCAGAGAGTGGAAGTTTTTGCATTTTTACCTGAAAACTGCTTGATTAATTAAACAGCTAGATCTCAGAGACATGCATGTTGAAAAACCCCAAGTGTGTCTGTACATCAACTGTTGTGGTATCTCCTGACCTCTTGTCTTCCACTCCATCAACTTCTTCAGCTCTGAAGATTCCAGAAAACACAGAAGTGGACCCCGATGATTGTGAACCAGCAGATTGAGGAGATATCCAAATGGAATACTCCTCTGATTAGTTTTGCAGCCCAAGTATAGAGGCAGTAACAAAAAATTACCTGTAAGAACTTAGCTCAATACTGGTACTGTCCAATAATCCAGAAGCCCATCGGGAATCGAACCCGCCACCTTCTGGCTGTAGCACGGTGCCTCAACCAACTGTGTACCCCACCTAGGAATGTGAGGAAGAAAATATGCAGAACTGTGATTTCCCTGTTGTTTGATATGGATTTGGATTTGAATCTTGGTCTGTCACATGGAGGGTGTTGGAGAACAGGATGCTGAGGCAGATACTTGGGCCTCTGAGGGAAGAAGTAGCAGGAAAATGGAGACAATTGCATAATAAGAAACTTAAAGATCTGTACTCCTCACCAAATATTGTTTGGGTGATCAAATCAAAGAAGATGAATGTGGCATGTATGAGGGAGAAGCAAGGTGCTTACAGGGTTTTGGTGGGTAACCTGGAAGAGAAAAATCACTTGGAAGACCTGGGCATAGGTGAAGATAATGTTATAATGGATCACAAAGAATTAGGCTGGGAGTACATGGACTGGATTAATCCAGCACAGAATTGGGGTAAGTGGTGGTTTGTTGTGAGCACAGGAATTGAACATGCAGGTTCTATAAAATATAGAGAATTTCTGGAATGAATGAGGAAGTAGGGGCTTTTCATGAGAGTCTCCACTCCAAAGAGTTGATTGGTTAGTTAGCCATGTAGAGGAGAAACGGAATTAAATTACCATGTCTTTAATTCAGTGTGTATGTTTTGAAATTGCACTCATGGTTCAGTTTTATCACTTCACCAGCTTTACATTAATTTGAAGTGGCTTTATTATGTGGTCATTGATGTATATTTTGTTCTGTTTTTCCTTCAGGCTACAGAAGACGTGCAGGAAGGTTTGACAGATGATGACTATGACATGTATTATGAAATCTGGCAGCAGTTTGACCCAGATGGCACACAGTATATTCGCTATGACCAGCTGTCAGATTTCCTTGATGTGTTGGAACCCCCTCTGCAGATACACAAGCCAAACAAGTACAAGATAGTGTCAATGGACATACCAATTTGCAAAGGTGACCTCATGTTCTGTGTGGACATTCTGGATGCTCTTACGAAGGACTTCTTTGCAAGGAAAGGGAATACTATTGAGGAAACCGCTGAGCTGGGTGAGGTGCAAGCCCGGCCAGAAGAGGCAGGTTATGAACCTGTGTCCTCAACACTCTGGAGACAGCGTGAAGAGTACTGTGCACGACTAATACAAAATGCTTGGCGTAAGCACAAGCAGCAGCGTCAGGGTGGACCGGGTGAGGATTCGGACGATGTGGGTGATGATGCAGATCTCCACGATCGTCATCAGACGGCTGTTCTTGTTGAGAGTGATGGATTTGTTACCAAGAATGGGCACCGTGTGGTAATTCATTCCAGATCTCCCAGTGTGACGTCACGGTCGACTGATGTCTGAGCCAGGCAGCGTCCCCCCCTCCCATATGCACGCATTGAATAAAATTAGGCTGTGCTGCCTGCCTACTTCCTTTCCTGACTGGGCTGGTCAATAAGTGTCAACAAAATCTTACGATAAAGTGCGAGCATCCACTTGATGTCTTATGGGACAAGCATTGTTTCTGCTCTAAGATTGTCAAGTAGCTCAAGAAAATGCAAATCTAGCCCCAGTAAAGGTCAGGGAATGTCTCTGTTCCTGCTGCATGGAATTGGAATGAAGTAATAAGTTTGAGCTGCATATTTTAGTGCCACACGTTTTTGTCCACCCACATGAATGCAAATGGCCAAGTGAGTATGACTGCAGGTAAGGGACAGAGGGGGAATTGTACAAGAACTCTTAGCTGCAAGCAATAGAAAGGAGTGGCAGAGTGGAAGATGGTGAAATTAATGTCTCTGTCCCAGGCCTTGCGGTTCCTTCCCCATGATGAACAGTTGTGCTCTTTCTGCCTGGCCTGGGACAGGTTGGCACTTTGCTGTGAAAATTTAACAAAGGCATAAGTAGGGAACAGTGGGACCCAAATGGGTAAGATGTGTGCACAATGACCGGGACATTACATCTGTCCTTGTCGGCAGATGTCCGGTGGCACTGACCGTTAAGGTACTGCAGTTTATACTTGGTGCTGTTGAGAGTGAAGTTAAAAGGTATGGCAAGTGATCTCACATCTTTGCTTAATTTTTGTTCTCCATTCATTGTGTTCTTTGCGTGTGTAATCATTTGAAGCCCTCCAGCCCTTCGTCACAGGAGATGAAGTGGATGTTTGGGTGTGAACTTTGGAGGGGAGGGGCGAGCACTGTTAACCAGTGAGCTGTGCTCTCTGTCTGCATAAGCTTGTTCTTAAAAGGAACACAGTAATGAAATGTGCTTCATTTGCAAGACAGTTTTTAAATTCATTCTCCAATTTGCCAGTGCTAAATTATTTCTCTGTAAAGAAGATTCAAGCTTGGTACTGGGTAAATGAACTTCGCCACCGTCACATTAATTATTTTTGTATTAATTGTTTTTTTTCTGCTAATATAATGATCAGAACACAATGCTTAGATGATAAATGCAACTAGAAGTGGTTACTTGTTCGTAAAGGCTGGAGAGAGATGCTGCCTGCATGTTATTTCATGTTTTCAAAGTGGAGTCGGGTTGAGGATAATGTAAACAAGCATCTGTTGTTATTTTTTCTTCTTATGCAAGCTCTTGTCATGTTTTTCACTTGTTATTTTTTACACTACTTTTCTTTATGGACAAAAAAATGTTCTTGATGTAAGTTGTACATAGATTTCCATCCTTTTGTGAGTTAAAGTGCAGCAGTATGTTGTTGGGCTAATTCCTTTCTGTGCTGTCTTCAGGGATGAGAATTATAGAAATGATACAGGCACTCCATCATTTGTTTATATTGTCTTCAGAGCAATGATTCATGAGAGTGACAGCTGTGCACAATTTCAGGTAAACTGTGACAATTTTTGTTGTGAGAGAAACCAACAGAGATTCTTGTATATTTTGTTCGCGTCCCAATCTACAGCCTGCAAGGTGTGTAATTACACGTACAATTGTGTTGATCATGTGTTACATGCAGTGCAGTTGTCATTCAGTGCAAAGTAGCTGAATGAGAATTTAGAGCTTTGTATTAACATGTGGCAACATTGTCTGTATCTGTAGATCACATGATACAACTGTTTGCAACATGACATCTGTTATGTTAAAATTATGGACATTGTAATTTAATTTTTTTTGTAATATTTAGAACTCTTAAATGCTTTGCTTTGAGGAGATAAGGATTTATTGCATATACTAAGCAGACCTGCTTGTTTTTAACCCACCATCTTATATCAGTTATACAGAAAGTGATAACCTTCATGCTGTTGTGTGTTAACTGTAATATAATTGCAGTTTTCCATGTTGAACTGAACATGTAAGTGGTAAAGAAAAAATTCTTTGTTTATGATATGCTAAATTGAATGGATGGGGTATTTTATAAATATTGTTATTCTCACATCAGGACAGTTTGAGTAAAAATTACTTGTTCCTCTGTAATAAATTTTATTTTGCATAAAAGTTTTAAAACAATAAAGCTATTAGGAATGAATTATTTAAAGCACAATTTGTAGTTCTCACAAAAGTGTTTTTGAAGCTTCAGGTTTTTTGAGATGTGACACTGTGTCAATGGATGAGTGGTTGCTGTTGTTTTGATGGAACGTAGTGCCTGTAAGACATCAGGAACCATTCACCCAACAACACATTAACATATCCCAGAAAACCTTAAGCCTCTACTTAATTTAAATTGAGAATGAAATCAAATAGCAGGCCTTCATTTGTTGAATGATAGAGGACTATTTTGTTTGATAATTTTTTGTTTTAAATCAAACAATTTGAATCTTATTTTTGGTCAGAATGTCATTTTCTTTTATACAATAATGTAATCTCTGCAGGCTGTTTGATGATATGTTGTTTGTATGTTGTTTGTATGTTCTGTGTCCCTGACTTGTCTTCCTTTATTGAAGCCCATCATACACCCCTTCCTTCCCCATTTGTGGGTGTTTGCATGGGATGGTGAAAAGAATGGTCAGGGACTCACATGGTATGAAGTAATATGGATGTTAAAGAGTTTCTTTTGTTTAGTTTTACATTCAGTCCCTCCCATTGAAAGTATGGTTTTAAAAATATACTCCTCTGGAAAGGAGGGGAGTTTGATTCTTGTATAATCACAACTCTGAGGCTGTATGCTTCTCACATAAATGGTAATACATTATCACTGCGTGTCATTTATTAGGTACTATCAGCATCTCTCTGTTTTCCCCATTTATTCAGAATGTAATGGAACAAACAAGTTTCACAGAACTTGCTTTGCACTGTGCGCACATTTTGGTATAATTTTTGTGAGCACTCTAAAAGTTGTTTTGAAAAGATCAGGTGGAAAGAAAGTGTTTTAATTTTGTAGTGTAGGCCTTCATGGCATTTCACAATCAAATCAATCATTCTACTGTCACTATTTCAGACAAGCTTGGTGTATGAATTGAAAATAAAAAAAGGAGAGAATGGTCTGTGAGAAGTGCAATTTTGTTGCAGTTCTTAGTCACATGGAAACTCTCAATATAAAACACTGTATTTATATCACCGTCATTATCATAATTATTATTGTTATCATCCTGGTTCTTATATTGTCGATCAACAGAAACAATAACAACTAAAGGTGAATTTTTAACTGTGGAAGGCTTTGATCTGCTCTAGAGCTTTGTAAATTCTTGCAAAGTGATGCCAAGTGTGTGATTTGTTCGGTAGGCCAAGTAGTTCAGTCAAGTCCATCATTTTGTCATTAAACATTAAACTCATGACAAATCAGACTGTAGTATATTCATACATGAATTCATTGTGTTACAGAATGTGTGACATGCCATACCACCCTTGCAACAGGACTTTTTAGTACTCGTTGGCTATGCACAAATTGATTATTGTATGTGGCGAAAAGAGAAAATCACAAAATATGCCATTATGTTAACATATGAAATACCTTTTTTAAAAATCATTATAACAGTGAGCTTTAAAAAAAAAAAGCAGTTATTGCTCAAAGTTTGAAAACCAACAATCTTGTTACTTTTTGTGTTGCTTTTTCTACACATGATATCTAGATATGCAGTGTTGCAACCAAAATATAAAATAATATAAATAAGCAAATAAATAAATATGTAAAATGCATGACATGATATTAGATTGCTACTGAAATCTGTGATGCAATTTATTGAGTTTAACTCTAACAAGGTGCTATTCTACTTGTTAGAGAATACTTTGTGTAGCACATTGTTATGTGGGAGAGAGGTGTGTTAAGGTAATCATAATTGACTAATATTATTAAGTATTCCTGCTGTTGATGCTTCTTGGCATGAGTGCTGCCTTGTCACATGAGGCTTATTGCAAGCCAAGCCCATTGGTTGTTCCTTATGCAGGGTTCAATGACATTCTGGCTGCTGTAGGTTCCATAGTGATTTAATAAAATTCGGTGCAAAGCTGGTCTAGATACCGAAGAAAGAAAAGCTGTGTAAGTTTATTGTTTTATTGAAAATATAACATAATAGAATTTCGTGCAATCTCATTAAAATATTTCATATGACAAAACAAAAGAGTTTGGAACACAAAAATCTGCATACTATAGCCTGTAGTACATAAAATAAACCACTCACACATATGAAGCATGTTCAGTGTGTAGCATTATTAGGCACATTTTCTAAGAATGTTTGCAGGGAAAATTCCTGTCATTATCTTCTCCACGACAGGAGTTTTTTTAAAGGAAACAATAACTTCATTATGTTTAATGATAAGTAAGTTTTAAGCAAATCCTAGGATTTGGCTGCTTTTTATAATGTACCACATCAGTAAGGAACTGATAAGTGCAAACTCTGCATCCTGTTTGTATATTAAGTTATATTTGAATAAGAGAGATTATATTATACAATAATTATAAATAAAATGTGCATAATATAAACATACAATACTTTAGATATTGTATGTTCATAAGATGTGTAATAAAATGCGGATATAATGATGTATATACTAACAGACAACGATTCAGTGAGAAGTCACTCATCTGTGAGCTGTAACTCATTGCAACAAGGAAGGTCAAAGTATTTGGTTCAGAATGTCAAAGAAAAGAAACTGAATTTTCATTTGCTGTAACTTCCTTCCCCCCCCCTCTTTCTGCTAGTTATCTGCTCACACAGAATCATTACTATGCCAGAATTATTGCCACAATTTTATCAGTTAAAAAGGTAAGTCCACACTGAAGTTAATTAACATTGCTATTAAACATTGTTCATTAACAGTGGTAATGCTAGAATATATTAATGATGTTGATCAACACTGTCTTGGAACTTCTTTAATGTTCTTTCTTCTCCCCAGAGGTGGGCAGGAGGAAGAATGACAAAATGCAGTCTTTGTGTCTGCAAGCACAATGTTGTAAGAAAGCATTTTACTGTGACGTGTGAGCTCACCTGCCATTGCAACTTTTGTTTAAACAAGCCTTTAGCACTGGACAATTTTGATTAGTATCTAATAAAGGAGATTCAGGTTTTCACAGTATGGGGATCTTTGAGGATGTGATGCCTATGCTGTGGTAGGTAGGTACCAACGTGTCAGAACATGAAAATGGAGGCAGCATGTTCCCCTGAAATGCTATGGCCTGTCTACCATGCTGCATTGTGTCACATTCCATGAGACCATAATCCTGAATATTGGATCTTTTACCATGACATTCTGCTCTGAAGGAATACATATCATGTAGGAAACATCAACAGCACAGACAGTTGCCAATTTTTATTATGTTGCGTATTTATGACCAGGAGGGTTCCAACATGAATGAACAGTTTAATTAATATGAATTAAGGTAGTGTATGATTCAGTACTAGGGAAGTTGATCAGGAAGATATGAACTATGAAATGTGTTGATCAACAGAACTTTTTAACAGTGTTCAGTAACAATGTTAATAAATATTCTTGTTGTGGATGTACCATTAAGAAGGAGCTTTCACAGTGGTTGATTCCCAGTGGGTACTGTGGAATACCGAGTCGCACATTTTGTTGATTCATCCGGCATATTGTAGGTTTGTAGAGAGTACTTGCTGTTGCCATATACTGTTGTTTAATGGCAGCATCTCATAATGCATACGAATTTTCATACCAAATGTCATCACAGGGGGAGAATTTTGTCAGCTCTAAATTTACATCATTATTAATAAAACCAACAAATGGTAGCCTATGTGTCCAGTCTTATGTAACATTAAAAAAATAGGTCAGTTAAAAAAGTGCAACTCCTTTAAAAAAAAAGTCATATTAGGATTTTCAATTTTTAATTCTGCAGTTTTGCCTTCATGCTTGCACTTCCTTTGTACAATGTTTTCAATTTCACCGTTTGTACTATAACAATCTGTACATAATATACATCATCGAATAAATTTTTGATAACTTATCACAGAATACTGGAATCCATACTTTGATGTTTAATCCTTGTTTGAAATGTTTTTATTCCACGTGGGTAATGAGATGGTCACTAAGTGCACATGGCACTTGTACTCAGGATGCCTGCCTTAGGCCAGTGGCAGTGAATGCAGTTTCTGCATCTTTGCCTACACCTTCAGTGAATGATGATATTTATTTGAATCTGAAATAATCGGAAGGTTTAGCAGCCATTGTGAAAACATTATTTATATTAAAATTTTAATAAAAATTGTTATGTAAGTTCCATAGATATATTCTGTAACAAATTGCATATTTCCACATATAAGAGATTGACACACAAAGTATCCTGGTTTTGTTACTGTTGTTGGTGCAGAGACTACACTACAGGCTTGAGCTGAAGACTAAAGAACTTTTCGATTGGCAGCAGGGCCAAGAGATTTGTATCTTCTACAAAACGCTTAAATTGGCTCTGGGGTCTGCCAGCTTCTAATACAATGGGTAGTAGGGCCCTTTCCCTAGGGTAAAGTGGTCAGGGCCTGATGCTGCTCACTCACTTCCCATTCAGGCCCAAGGTCAAGATTGTGTGAAGCTATACCGCACCGTCCCTATATGTCTTTATGGTACAACACTTTGTGAAGCATATGGATGACAACCTTTTAGCAGCATTCCTAAGCTTTATTTACATATGATGTTTTAATGGTCATTTTACTTGTGGACCTAATCTAAGGTGTTTATTTTTTGAATATTGAACATTGTTTAATTAGACTTAAACAGTGCAATGTAATATTATTCAATTATTATGCACCAGTTACTTTCATTTTAATTGTTATGATGGGGACACCATTTGTAAGTACTTAAATGAGCTCTAAACACCTTTTTTTTTTCTTTTGACACATTTGATTACATCCGAAACAGTGTGCAGTAGGTTAGTTCACTATAATGCCTAGAGAGGAAACAGTTGTAGTGCACAGATAAACTGCTTCCCTTTTGATGCCACCACAGGGATACAAGTGCCCATTCCTTTTTTTTTTCGGATGGATTTTTTGAATTACAGGTAGTCAAATGGCCTTAGAGTTGATAAAGTCTTCTGTCATTGTACAGTGTAATGAAACAGTGGCGTACCGAGAGGGGGGGGTTTGGGGTGTTCAAACCCCCCCCGAAATTCTGAAGATATCGGTGGAGTCCTCGATCGCATAAGCAAGAAGAACCGG
>JGI20166J26741_11675029_pt1 | contig 11026 bp, 6 predicted proteins | sample TergutCu122P5_FD_26741 | JGI IMG/M metagenome (IMG submission 26741) | reverse complement strand
CTGGGCTTTATCTGTTGGGCACCAAGGAAGGCCTACTTGAGCGGCTGTATGCTCGCAATGAATTCACAACTGCTGACAACAACTTCATCGAGGCACATGACGTGCTCTCAAGTTCACTGTCTCTTCGGTTAGCCTCAATGATAACGTCTGGAAGTGAGCAGGGATTTGTAAGCTGCCATTGTAAGAGATACTGCATTGCAAATGTCATTTGAAAAATATGAAGTGTAATTCTAAGTGTCATTCTAACAGCTCCTGCAAAAATAAATGAGCTTTGCCATTGTTCTTAATTACGCCTACATTACATGTATTTTTTTATCAACAAATTACTAAACTTGTAAACAGTTCATTTACACAAAACTTTGCGTTGTGGCTGTTTCTCTAATGCCACAATGCGTTGTGGTAGTTTTAAAACAGCCACAACACAACATTTTGCATTGTAGCTGTTTCTCTAATGCCACAACGCACTGTGATCGTTTTTTCTGCCCAATGAGCGTTTTCGATCTTTGAGCTTAACATGTGTGTGTGTGTGTGTCATGTGAGAAGTATAAAGTGTCTTAATATGATGTTTTCATATAGTGTGACAAGACTGATAAATTTTTAACAACGTACTGAACAATTGATACTGTACATTAGACTAATAATGCATAAATACAATTTATAGTACAGTGGGATGCATCATATGAAGTTAGAAGGGTACTTTGAACATAATTTGATATTATTACATCTCACATTAAAATATTGAAGATTTTTAACTTTATGAAAACACCAGTAATTTTGTTATTTACTGAGCCTGGAAGTAGGGAATTTATGTTCTTTTGCCAAGCAAGGTAACCTACTTGTTATAAACGACACAGATTGTCTTTTCCACCAGTACTTTCAATACCATAAGTTGAAGATATTTGCATATTTTATGTGTTTTGTGTGTGTGTGTGTGTGTGCGCGCGTCTCATAGGTCATAAAATGTGTATCTTTTGTGTATAAAAAATGGTGTGGTCATTAGTAGGTACTAATATATTCTTCATGTGGAACCATTATGCATTTTTCTGCACTCATATATTTCTCAGCTACAGCTGCAGAAGTTTGTCAGGATTATCAATTTTTTTTTAATGCATTACCTTGTAATTAGTAGACCAAATTTATCACACAAATTTGCTGTCCATAGACAAATGAAGCAATGGGACCCTTCTCTTAGTAGTCTTGAGCAATGATTCTGCTCTCTCAGGTGATGGCAATTAATTGCACAGTGTAACCTCATCAAACCAAGGAGGGCTGCAACAAGCTTCAGTGAAAGTATCCAGGAATGGTAACCAGTGTATAAAAAACACATCTCAAGTAATGAGGAATGTACCATTCATTGCTAAATATGTATATTAGCATCTCTACCAACCATTTGCAACTGCAGTATTTACTAGGTAGAATTTGGTGGCAGTTTAGTATTCTGTTTTCCATAATACAACACATACATATTACTCAACAGTTGAGCTGCTTGCTGCGTGCCTCGCATGCAGGTAATTCTGTTGCTTTAAAATCTGTTTGAGATTTGAATGCCAAGTGTACTTTGTTGCATTGGTTATTTCATAATATTGTTGGGGATTTAAATATTATATCTAAGCCAGGGTTGTTGGGACATTTTATATTCTTATTATGCCATAGTATTATTTTAAATCTATATGAAACTAAGAATTATGTTAGTTATAAACATATATCACAATTAAGAATCTTACTGAATTATTCGGCGGTGATCAAAAAGGTTTTCAGAACTATGTATTGCTATTGTTTTTTAAATTGTGTATAATGATGGTAGTGCTAAATGCTGAATTGTCATGTTTTTGGTAATCGTTAATATAAATTCAGTAGTTTTTGTTAATTTCATGACACAGAAATATTTACTTTTTGTTCTTACAGGACTTTTCTCAGTTCCCATTTGTGAAGTTACGCACCATACAAACTAGATATGACATGTAGAAATGATGTTTAATTATCTATTTTGTATCCAGTAAACAAACATCGAGCTGTGGTTTTTCTTTATGCATTAATCAGTTCAAATGATACAACCAGTTTTAAATAATTGGGTTTCTTAAATATTTGTGTTACATTCTGTAATACTGAGACAATGACATTTTGAAAATTTTAGCTCTCTTTCCTCTCCACCTGTAATTTCCATAGCAAACACACCAGAGATTTAAGCGTGTTTCTCCACACTGTATACAAGGTATACCAAAATAAAGTCGCAGCACTGATTCAGAGATGTTTTAGCATGTCATGAGACACAATGTTCTACTTCACTTTAACTGACAGTAATGTATTCAGTTTAATTATGTAAATGAATGTGACATAAAAACAGTTGTTAAAGTTTATAGTGCATTCACTGGGCACACCTTGAGGTTTTTCAGGTTTAAGTGTCTTATTTTTGTCAGCCCTTATTTTATGATTTTATCTTTGACTATGTATTTCCCCTAGACATGTAATGAAAACAAGTGCTGCTGTTATATATTTCAGTGTCCTTTGGTATATTTTGTATATGAAGTTGTATACTACATATTTTTCTCTGTACATTTTTTGCATGCCTTCTTCCTGCCTTCGGTCTCTTGTGAATGTTGTGTGTGGCACATTGGCAGGCCATGGTCAAGGTATTGGCAGTTTCTCTTTTTGATCTGCATGTTGAGTTAGCTTGGATTGGAGTATATGAATTTGCACTTATGCATGTTGCTCTGTCTCAAGTTGTAGTTCACTTTCCAGGCTTGGCATATAGCTGAAAGCTTATTACCCAGGCCGTGTGTCATATTGGTGAATGCTGTACAGATAAATGCATTGTTCCTCTTTCTTGTATGATTGCCTCTAAGTTTACAGTGTGTGATGAAAGAAACAAAAATAAACATTTTATCAGATGAGTAGTTTATATTAAAGAGTGGTAATTAATAGTTATTTTCTGTCTTAATACTCTAATTACTGATCTGTACAGCTGATTTATATTCATTAATGGAACTAATGAAAAATGCCAACACAGCATGGCATATCCTCAGGTTACAGATAGGTGACAGCCTCCTTGTATGAAGGAGAACTGGGAATATGGTGTAGCAACATAACCTGTTCACTGTAAAAGGGTGGCATGTTACAAAGTGTTACATATCAGTAGGACAGGGACCAGTGGTGGGATCTTTTGAACATTGCCCTTGAACCTTTGGGTTCCACCAAAGACAGGCCATTTCTTGGTAGCCGAGTGCCCATTACCTCGTAAATAAATTCTCCATGGAGGTATTTAATTTATTTGATGTCCTTGTGTAAAACCAAAAAGAGGGATGTTTTGCTGCTTTGTGGTGCATTCAGTACAGATAATTTAACTTAATCTTATCTGGCTTTCTCTCTGCTTATACAACAGTTTGAGAACTGCTGAATGGCTGTTACTGAAATTTGTTTTGCGGGAGTTTTAAAATTCCTAAGTATAACCCAATTTGGTGAAAAGAACATACTTCACGGGAAGATGTTTGTGCATTTCTGCATTTATCTTGAGCAAATTTCACTAAATGTTTACCAGAGCAGAAATATTTCAAATGTAAGTTGCAGAGAAATCTTATGCCAGACACACTTTTCCATTAAACAGGTACAAGCAAGCACGCCAGAATTGTTACAATATACGTGTGTTTTCACACTTGTTTTCTCTTAAGAACCCACCATTTTTGTGATGAACATGGGGATTGTATCATGTTGGTCCTCAACATATACTTGAAGATGATTATTACTGTGTTTGTTTAATGAAAAAATCAGTGAGTATCAAAAATTCCCTATCAGTAGAGTGTACCAAACATGTCGTAATTTAGTTGATTATTAATAAGTAGGAGGCCCTGAATTCACCACATAATTTGTAATAAAAAGTATCATCATAGTGTAACTTAAATCTAGTACATATCTTCTCTGAAGCCTAAGCAGAGTAGGGTTGTGGGTGGCATTGTCTCAGACCTCAGTGGAAAAAAGACTAAAACCATACAATGTACACTTAACAGGCACATATGGTAGAAGGAATTTTAATGACAGACTGAGATCTGTACCCTTCCCCGTTATCTCTTATGATTTCCAGAAAATGAAAATTATGTGCTCCATATTGTAGTTTGTATATTTCCTGTGTCTTAGAGACAGTAGAGCATTATAGGAATTGTGTACATGGGTTTTCACTATATCTTACCAAAGGCACTTGTTTGGGGTTTCCCAAGTGATAGATTGCCCTTCCCCTGCTTCCCAAAGTGTGATTGAAGTGGCCTGTTAGATTTTCCCTGCTTGCTGGGTTCATTAAATGTAGGTATTTTATAATTAAGTCTAAATGTACATTGAAATGGTGTTACAGTTTTTTATAAAATTCCATGAAAATCCATAAGAAATTCCCCTGGTATGAAATCAGTAGGTGAGATGTGTAGTTATTCTGAGAGGTGGTGGTGAAGGAAGCATTCTCACGCCTCCATTAGATATGACCTTGACTTTACATTCTTAACATTTTGTACTGAGCTACCACAGCACTGCCTATTTTCATTGTCTTTATACTTATCTTTGTTTGAAATAGTAAATTGCTTCCTGCTATTTTTGTCATTTCTCTGTTATTGTTGGGAATAACTGTACATTGTCTGTGGCATTTAAAAGCATGGCCATGTTGCATCAGATAGGTACATAATAATGCATTTAATCCATTGAAGCCTGAAATTTATTTTAAATTTCAGTTGTGTCTCACGGGCAACATGCCGTATGCCCATTATACAGACAAATCAATAGGGAATTACTTTTTGTTTATTCTGAGAATTCAGAACGGCAACTGTTCTGACATAGGAGTGATGCAAATTTGTTATCATGTTCCCATTTGTTGTACAGAAATGTTGTTGGCACTCAGCACTGTTTGGTGACCACATGCAATGCTTGGGACCCAACTGAATTTGCTGACCATTTACCTTTCTTGTCACCTGAGTCAGTTTGGTTATTATGTACAATTTGTGGCACTGAACTTAGTAGGGTGACCATTTACATTTCCTGGCACCTAACTCAGTTCAGTGACCATTCACAGTCTTGTCATTTCTGTCAGTTAGGTGACCATACACAGTTCTTGAGACTGAACTCATTTGGGTGACTACTTACATTTCTTGGCAATTCACTCCCCCATTTCTTAAAGAAAAACAGCCTGAACACATTGCTTGTAGCTATCATGTATTTATGGCTCTGTTGTATACTGTGTATCTGGTTATACATATATACATTATTTGTGCTGCAAGGTTTTCATTAGTGATACATATTACATATGTGCAAGAAAAATATTTATGAATTGTACGTGTTTACAGACTGGTAATGTGACTGACTGAAATTGTTGGGTTATAGTAACAAATCCAATGATTTCTGCTGTCTAAGCATGTTTGGTTTCAGTGGTTTAGTCATGTTGTGCATATAGTGAAGCTGCTCCAACATTATAGCATTCGGTTGGAGGTCATGACTGCACTGTACTTGGAAGCCTTCATACAGCTTCAAAATGTGATGTAACTCTGAATCTCCAGAAGCCTGTGTTATAAATACAGTGGTTATTTTATTTTTGTAAATATACCTGAAAGCTTTTTTGTGCGTCTGAATGGCTGCTTATTATAGTCTGTGAGTTGAATATTGCATTAATTTTAAAATTTCTGAAAGAAGTTCATAACCTGTACCAAGTTTAATGTAATACAGATTTTTATTTGTTATGAACTTAGAATATGGTGTAGAAAACTTACATATGTATATGGACATAGCATAGTGCAGAAGGTGGGAACAGTTAGCAATGCAAGGACACACAGAGACATAAACAAGGTAGAACATGGTATTTCTTTAACCATGTTGCAATATTCATCATTGAGGAAGTATATTAGAGTTTCATTTCCTCTACGCTTGACATTTCTGGGTTCTGGGTTGTGTCCATTGTCTAATATTCTGATCATGGCATGCTGTTTCAGAAACTGCATCTCCTTCCTTATGAAAAACATGGTAAAATAAACTACTTGCAATGATGAAGATGCATTTTTTATGGCACTCACTCATTGATATTCTGAGAACATTTTCCATTTGATGGATTTATTGAACAGGGGGAACCTTTCAGTGATGGTGAAGCTATTCTATCCCTAAGGAGCGCCCTACTCGGACACTGAATGTGTTCTGAGGACCGGTGACTGTTGCTGGGAGTTCTTGAAGAATGCCTTACAGGATTATGTCCTGAGACTTATAATTCTTAAGAAAAGCATTGTGGTTAAGGATCTTAGGTAACCAAATTTTTAAATGTACACAGGGTGATATACACTTGTATGTATCAGTTGTAAGAAGTTCTGGTAACGTATGTTATATTTAGTATTACTGTGTTTTTGAACTTAAAACCAGTCATATATTTTTCTGAACAAAACATTTAGAAAGTGATCTGTTTTTTGCTGTCCACAGTAATGCAAAATGAACGCAGTCCAGAAACCTAGTAATACCTAGTATGCTACACCAATATTAGAATCCTTTAGACTTGATCTTCCATAAGCATTTGAGTGGAATGAATGGTCTCATAAATCCTGATTCATTCTCAGCTCTATAATTGACACATACTTTGCAGGGACTTCTTTTTATCTGACAATTGTTAGTAGTCACTTTCCATCACCCCATTTAATTTAGTACCAGCAGTTTGTTGAACTAAAACCTGTGGTCCCAAACGTGGGGCAAATTGGAATAGCAGCAAGCACTATGGTACCTGCTATCATGCAAAAGGGACTGAGTGGAGAAGTGATGTGAGTTATCAGATAAAATAATGTCAGCATATATTATAGTGGAGTGTTTAATTACTTCAAACCCCCCCCCCATTATTGCTTCCCTTCATGTATGGAAGGTGTAGAACTTTGAGATTGTAGCTATAAAAACAGTCAAAATTAGAATTGGTGTTAGTAACACTTGCCAAAATTTTCTTCTTAGCTGGTGATTTTGATCTGACTTTGATAGTAATTTTAAAAGCCCAGAGTCATGGACTGTAAGATATTTTAAACACAGAAAATGTGTGCATGATTTCAGGCTTCAGCTGCGAAGTAGATGAGAACTGTGCTCTTCTGGGTTATTATGCAGTGAGTAGTAGTAATAACCCAGAAGAGTGCAGTTCTCTTCACAGAAAATGTCTATTTGTCACCATATTTTATATTAAACTCTTTTGTATTCTGGATAGTAAAGTGGTGATGAAGATTTCAAATGTTCATAGGTGTAATGGAAAGTAAGTAGTATTCTGTATTAGAACCAACAGAAATAATGCACTTAAGTAAACTGAAGACTGAGGCATTGGTACTTGAAAAAAAGAACTTATTATATTCTCCATACAGCCAAAGGAGGATACACTTTCCAACCAAATACTTTATTTATTCAGAAGAATGACCAATTGTTGGTTTTACCCAATTCAATGAGTTTATTTTTTTTTATTGACCTGTAATGAAGCAAACAGAGGTGAATGCCTCATGGGGCATGATATACTTTTGTCCTGTAATGGTGTTTTAAGAATATAAAACTTTTAATTTTATAATTCAGCCCATTTGTACCGTCATTGCTTCCTGTTCTGCATTTCATGATTATTTTATCTTGATCTCTTACTCTGAGGGATGAACAGAGATTAAGGGTGTTCAGTAATAGGGTTCTGAGGTAAATATTTATAGCTAAGAGGAATGAACTAACAGGAGGCTTGAGAAAACAGTGGAATAAGGAGCTTCACAATTTGTACTCCTAGCCACATATTGATAAGGTTATCAAATTAAGGAAGCTGAGCAGGGCATGCATGGGAGAGAAGAGAAATGGATGCCAGGGTTTGATAGGAAAATAATAAATAAATAGATTATATGTAAGGTAGGTGGACAGATAGTATTAAAATTGATCTGAAAGAAATAGGATGGGAGAACCTGGCCTGGATTCACCCAACTCAGGGTAGAAACCAGTGGGGAGCTGTTGTGAATGTGGTCATTAACCTTCAGATTGTACAGAATGGGGGCATTCTTGATTAGCTACAGAAATATTATGTTCTCAAGAAGAGTACTGCTGCATGGAGTTATTGAGTGAGGTAATTTGTGTGACCTGTAACTTAAGTGAAGGTTTCCCTGTTGAAGACTGTGATGGTCTAGAAAGACTGCAGCTGGAATTGATTGAGCTGTGACATTTGCACAGTATTTTCAGCCAAAAAGTTTTGTTTACCTTCTTTGTTTCTTAACCACTATCTTTCTTCTCTGACTTACATAAGTTGACATAAAATTTGGTTAAGTGTCTTTTGTAGCACAGAATGCATTAACAGGTATTTTCATTATGAAACCAAACAAATCAAAGTACCATTCAAGGAACAAATGTGTACTCACATGATGTGATGCAAATTGGAATTTAAAAAACTAAACCAAATTTACTTCTGTTGTGGAGCTAAAGCAATCCCAAGTTAAGATAAATGTAGGCTATTTTTATTGAACATTCAGTTTTGTGTTGGTTGCAATAGAAATAATATGAGTGCTTTAACCGTAATAACATATTTTGTGGCTTACTCATCCCTGGTCAAGATACTGACATTGTCACTGATTAGAAACAAACTCTTGAAAATCACAGTCTTGAAACTCTTAAAGAATTTCTATGTGTGATGGCATATCATAAGTGAGAGTGAAATTTTTACAAGTAAACAATTTTGTAAAGAATATACATAAGTTTAAACCTGCAAATATGTCACATGTACAGGATGTGAAAATCACATATGTCATTGTATGTGGTATTAAATAAGTACAAATATATCAGTATTATATTTTTGAGCTATTGGCAGTCATTAAACAAGCCATCCACAAATGTTTCGAACTACAAACTATGAACGTCACTTGCCATAATAACCTCAAGATCATTCACTGAGTACAGAGACAGAAAACACTGTTGAGTGAAATCTGCCACTGGCACAGTTTGGAATGTTGTTCTGCCAACCAGAAACAAGTCACCTGCGGGACTCTATTTTTCTGGACCGGGAGACAGAGTGGGAACGGTATTCAACAATACTGAAGTAGACACAGCCTGAGGTGGACATGTAATGTACCACCCTTGTAAATAAATTTCAGTTATATATCACCTTTAGGGCGATGTTACAAGACTTCTGCAGGGCTGTATCTCTTCTTGAGAGGCAGATGTTTCCTCAGCTATCAAGATATTCCCAATACTGCAATGTTCACAGGAGCTGACTCTTGGTCCTAAGGGCTAGCCAGGTGTATCCAGTCCACACCCTTTTTCTTTAAGATCCATTTTAATATTATTCTTTCACCCACCCCTAGATCTATGAAACAGTGTCTTTCCTTTAGGTTTTCCCACCAAAATCTCCTGTGTGTCTTACAGTATACATTATCCAAGACCATCTCCTTGTTTCATACATTCTGAATAGGACACTTATCAGGCAAATGTTTACCTGTTTGAATGTTATTGTAGGTTTCATTTAAATGCATTTTAATTGACCTAACTGGTTTGGTGGAAACATATAACAATCCCCCCCACCTAAGTAAGTCATTGGCTTCCCTTCAGTTTTATAGTAGATGATCTATTGCCACATTATATTCCCAATGGGTTGATTATGCTGTTCTTACTTATAAATTAGTTTTTTTTTTTTAATTTTAAGTACATTATTAAAATCCAGAAATCCTTATGTGACAGAAAATGTTGAATATATGGTAAGGTGATTCAAGTAAGTAATCTTGTGATTTTTAATGAGTATTGTAGATAGTAAAAGTTGTGCACTGTTTTAGACATTCATCATCACATGACTGCACCCAGTGTGTTGTGGCTCATGAAATTAGCTTTACAGGAACTTTGCATGCTAGAATTTATGTTCTTGCCAAATTCCATACTATGATGTTCCTTAAATTCTCCTTTGCAGAACAAATTCAGTTGTCGTTCTCGTGCCTGGATGGAAGTACCATTGGATGCTGCTGGCCGTCCCTGTGCTCGGATACGAATGGACCACACAGTGAGTCCAGGTGTGATTGTTAACAGGACAAGCTTCAAGGACTGGTGCAAAGATTACATGGAAATTAAGGTCAATGACTTGCATTTGGACCTCAATATGAGTACTGTGACTGGTCTAGCTGAGCTGGTTGAGGATGAAGTAATTCCTCAGCCACTTCTCATGCAAGTGAGTTTCTTGTGTACAGCCATAGCAGTAATTATTAGTTCTGACTGAATTACAAGAAAGCATCTATACAACTATATTTGCCCACAGAAACCTTCAATTCTTTTTAATCCTTAAAAAACTCTGCTGTGCAAGAAGAGAATTGAATATTTTTGCATGGTATTGGAGAAGTGAATTGAGATTTGATGGTTGTCTTTTTAGTCAGTGATCAATAACAAAATTGAGAGCAACTCTTTTTAATTTTTTTGCAAATGCTGGTGCTGAATTAATGCATTTTGCAGAATTTGAAACAAAATCAAAAGTTTTGGTAATTTATCTGCAGTAATGTGGTTTTGGTGTTCAGAAATTGTGCTTAAAATATATATTTTTAAATAACGAAGGAGCAAGTGACCTGCTGTATTGCTCCAATGTAACCAATAAGTGTCCGCAAGCAATTGGTCAACACATTGTCTCGTGTTGTTTTTGTTGTCGTCGTCAGTCTGCCTCTCTCCCCTCCTCCCCTGTAGAGTAGTTGTGGTACTGAAAGAACTTGACAGATCTGTAGGCCAGTACAACACGTAATAGAAATTACATATGATGGAACACATACATTAATTTAAAATGAATACAAATTGAACATGGTAATTAAACTGAATTTGATGGTGTGAAGTGAAGTTTGTGATGAAAATGTTTGTTGTGTGAACCATTACTTCAAGCGTCTTGTTTGTTTTAATTGTTGTTCTAGAAAGGAAGTACAAGGTGGTTCAAATATGACCGGGACTGATTTGTATGTAAACAAGCCGCACTGTGCAGCAGCTGTGCGACCTTGAGAGAGTGAAGCCACACCCTCCACCCTCCCTCCTGCTCGGGTTAGAACCTGTTCAGTCCTGTCTGGGAGTTGCTAGAGTG
>JGI20166J26741_11674918_pt1 | contig 11029 bp, 11 predicted proteins | sample TergutCu122P5_FD_26741 | JGI IMG/M metagenome (IMG submission 26741) | reverse complement strand
GGTTTAATCACCATCATCAGGGAGCGTATTATTTGAGCTTTGCTAAAGTTATAGTTATTAAAATAATCAGTTAAAATACATCGTTGTGGTTGGTTCGGTGATGTGGCTGCAGCCACACCACCAAACCAACCACGACGACGTATTTTAACTGATTATTTTAATAACTATAACTTTAGCAAGCTCAAATAATATCCTCCCTGATGATGGTGATTAAACCGAAACATGTAGAAGATGTTTTCATGTAAATTTTAATATTCTTTTAAAGAAACTCAATTGTGCATCAGTTGATAAATAAAAGACTTTGATGACATCAAGATGCTCGGTACAACTGTGAAAATTATACAGGGCACATTTAACTTTATGCTCAATTATAAGGTGACCCCCCTCCATTTTCCAAATGATGAATTAAGAAAAAATTCTCATCTTATATTCAGGTAAGTATGGTTTGTAATTCCTTGCTTTTAATCTCAACATAATTATAAATAATGGCCTGATCATCAAGATGAAATAAATGGTGGTGAAAATAACATGTTATTTTGTATGTCCAATTATCATTTATCACTGCAGGTATTGTATACTTTGACATAGCTAAATATTGGGACAGATGGATTTCATTTTGATCATATTTTAATCATCAAACAAGGCACTTATGATCAGTATTGAATTGTATAGAAGGGCTGATAGTGATATGCTTAACACTGCAGAGGAAAAACATTTGGTAATTAAATAATACTTTAATATACAAACATTTCCACAGTCCTTCCTCTTCTGCATAATGATAAAGAGGTTTTGCAGGGATCTTGCCACATTTTCTGGTTTCTGGCTCAATATTTAGCTTCATTCCTTCCTGTTCCCAGTCCATCATTATCTTCTGTCTGGAGTGTCTGATCTACCTCTAAGTTTTCTTGCTTGTTGTCTTGCCTGCCTTATCTGCCACCCATTCTTATGGTGCATTTATTATCCAACCTGTAATCATTCAGACATGTTACAAAATGTTCCACATAGCCTGGGACACGGGCAGGTTCTTTGAAACACACATGGCAATCGAATATGTGCATGTGGCTTGGAGAGCCTTCTGGTGAGCAAACGTGAAGTGAAAAGATGATCTAACCCAAAGCATGGATGAGAGATAGTATTAAAAGGTTTTTTGTGGTAATGGGGTGTGATTATGTGTACTGGGTTTATGTGGCTTGGGATTAATTTCAGTGGTAAGCAAACTCTCAGAATGAGAAATGATAAGCCTTCGGTTTCTGACGGGCAGGAAATTGGCTTCATTAGCAAAGCAGATGTTGGCTTGTAGAGTGAGCTTAAACATATTAGCCATTAAGTCTGCAAGCATTCCTATTGAAGAGTTGAAAAATTGGTACATGAGCACATAAGGAATGAGGTATTGAGGGATGGTTGCCTACATCAAAATCTGTATATATTTGCTATGCAGTTTGTAAATATACTGAAGTTGCACTTCACAGTGTGGTAATGTGCTTCTTCTCCATCTACTGGTGCTACAGTCCTTCATGAACCTTGGCCTCTACTACTGATGCCTTCCATTCTTCCCAATCCTGCATATTTCATCTTAAATTTCCAATGCCCATTATCTTCAGATATTCCACTGAATCCTGCCACCTAATGACAGGCCTGTCTACTCCTCTAGTACCCTCTGGTTTATGGAATGTTAGCTTCTTACAAGGGTTTTGCTTCTGCATTTTACAGAGATGTACCAGCCATCTCAATATTCCTGTGTTTAGTATTCTTACTTCAAAGATTTGGAGTGAATAGTCATCTTCTGCTGTGAGAGACCAACATTTACTATCATAGGTGAACGCAGGCCTTATAGGCATTTTGTGTAGCATACATTTTGTCTCTCTCCCTAATTATCATGAACTCAGTTGTTTCTCTAGACCATAACTGGTCCGGTTTGCTATTACAGTTCTCCTTTTCGTTATGGAAGTTACATTATTATCTTCTGTTAAGACAGACCCAAAATATTTTAAGTGTCCCCTCATTTCAAATTCTTGACCATACACTTTAAATACCACATACTTGTTTTTTCTTAATTCTGTCTGTGATTTTTGTATGTTAATTGTAAGTCGCATATTCTTCCCTGCCTTATTAAGATTTACCATTGCTTCTTTCAACATGCCTATAGGCAAATTCTTGCTAATAACCAACTTCACGCACTTTTTCATGTATTTATTTGTTTCATCTCTCTACATGTTTCGAGCATCACAGTGATTATCATCAGGAGATCGAATTGTATTAATACATCATCTGGTATGATTAGTCTGTGTAAGTGACTGCTTGGTATGCTGGCATACCAAGCAGTCACTCACACAGACTAATACCAGATGATGTATTAATACAATTCAATCTCCTGATGATGAGCACTGTGATGCTCAAAACATGTAGAGAAATGAAATAATTAAATACATGAAAAAGTGCGTCAAGTTGGTTATTAGCAAGAATTTGTAACAAGATGCACGGTTAACAAAATATAAAATAATGCCCATAGTCAGCCTCATGAGGAAAATTATATCTGCATAACCAAGTATCCGAAATGTGGTAACATGCATCAAGAGTATAATAGGGAACACTACAGCCTTAGGAGCCATCTGTAATATAGAGCATTCATGGTTGTGCAGTGGCTAAGGCAGTTATTTGCTGGTCTCTCACTGTGGAGGCCTAACTTTGATCCCATGCTAGTCCACATGATGTTTTGGTGGACAGAATGGCACTGGGCCAGATATTTCTTCAAGTACTTCCATTTTCCCCTGTGAGTGTCATTGCACGAACACACACACATTCATGTATCATCAGTGCTTTATAATTTTGGCAGTTGACAGCACCGTTAAATAACACACTTAATAAAAAAGCCTGTGGACATCTCCATGAAAGCTATAGTAAAAGATGTGGAATAGCATGGACTCAGCCCACCATTCATAGATGTAGTAGCTCTGTGCTGGGAAGCAGGAATGGACAGTAGTCAAATTAGTGAAAAACCCTGAAAGAGGATCAGTGTTTACCATCGAACAGAGTTTACTCACCCGAAATGGTGATTAGATGTCACCTCCGCTTGATGAGGGATGCAACATAAACCCATACAGATAGCACATTGTTAGGAAATGGGTGGATGTACACAGCCAAAGCAAACTCTACATCAGGACTCTCATTGTAATGGACGCCTGTAGCCTTCATGGCCTCTGTTATTGCTTCCATATTGGTGTAGGGCAGGTTTATTGGGAAACCACACATCTGGAAAAAGGTTCAATACAAAACAGGTCTGGATTTTGTAGTTCATAATAGTGTAAAGGCCACTGAAAATTTGACATTTATTGTTATCCTTTACAGATTGAATAACATTCAGTTTCAAATGCTAACACAAGTAATTCTGCAATACTGCATGCTTGTTAAGGATCTCAGGATAACATGTCAACTGACTGTGACTGTTTAGTGTCTGCATAGGGTTAGACTGAGGAGAATATCATACCATTATATCATGCATTGTTTGGCTGGTTGTTTATACAGCTATGTAGGTCACTTGTTTGTTAGTTTGTTGGTATGTGGCATGTCATTTGTTTCGTTCAGTTGTGAGATACTGGATTCTCAACTGTGATGAGTATAAAGATTATGGTGTTCCAGATTGTGATGCTGTGTAATTCAGTACCACAGTGTCAGTGTTTCAGAAGAACTACCCTGAGGATAGATTCCTTGAAATGTCAAATGTCAGTAGCTGGTGGATGTCTACCAAGTTACATAGTGTCACATCTCAGACAACCATAAACTTCAGGTTATTAACTGTTTGTTGGATAGTTTAGCGGCTGGTTTATTTACAAATTGACAGGTAGCTCCCCATATGGTTGGTTGGTTTAGTGCTTGGGTACTTAGTTAACTTACTGAATAGGAAGTTGGGCAGTTATCTAGTTAGGCAAGTAACGTGTTGGGTGCTTAGTTAATTTGTTGATTAGTTCATTGACTGATTAGACGGGAATTTCCTTGTTATCCCTAGAATCATGTAACATACCTTGTGGGAACCCAGAATGTGCTGCAGTTCTTGAATGTGGTCTGGACGGGACAAGTTCTGGGAATTCCATGTGGCATGCTCTAATGCTGGCAGCAACTTTCGCAGGATGGCAATACAATAGCGGTTCCATAGGGTCCTGCATTAGATTATTGAATAGCAAATTAAAACATGCACTTACTAGTATTTAGTTTGGAGGCCTTTTACAAACAACTACCCATGTGCCAATCATATGACCGGCTGCCATGATATTCATAAACTACTTCATGGCCTCTTTTATCATTAATTTCTTTATTCTTACACTAACCTAAACATCAAATTCATTTGAGTACTGAAGAAACAATTGAGCATCAAGCACATGGTACAATGATCAGTGCTGAGCTGTTTCTTCAGCCTCAGCCTGTACCTCAGAGTCAAAACACTCTATCTCAATTATCAAAATTGTTTCTTTAACAAGAGCATGTATGTCACAGAGAACATACCACCTGTACAAATGGTTGCCATGGCAATCATGGTGTGACTCACTCACACCAAAGATATTATATAAGATAGAAATAAGTTGCCAGACAGAAGTGTGTTAAAATCAGGTGAATAAATATTTGGTAGAATCTGAATCATTGCTGTTTTGTGATCAGTTTATTCCAATTTTTGGTGTAGATCTGTGGTAAGAGATTTTATTAAATATGATAGGTGGTTTGGGAAATGAAATAGTGGACAAATATGAACTCTCCATTTTGTGTTCAATTGATGTAGGTCATGTAAAAAGCAAAAACCTTGAAATTGAAAAAGAAATTTCAGGTCAGTGTGCATTTACTAAGGGCAGTATGATACATGACCAGAGTAGACATGTTGTTAATGCAGGCATGGGAATAACAGCCTGCAGCCCACTCAGTATTCCTGTGGCAGTGTGTGTATCAGTTTCTACTTACTGATGCATAATGTGGAGAAAGTACTGAAATTTCTGAATAAAAGTGTATATTTTTTGTGATTTTGTGAGAAAAGTTTGGGGATGTATGCTACATTAAATACTTACTGTGTTTATACACCATTCGAGGCAGCCAAAAGGAACCAAACTTACATCCAATTCTATGTGTGATAACTGCTCATTTTGTTAAAAACTTAGGATATGGAGAGATGACAGAACCCTGCATTTGAAATTAATCTCTTCTGAGATGTGACCACCTTTTAGGTTAGTACATTATATGCCATTGTCATGAGGGAATGTCCTGTCTCCATCTTCTTGATCAACAAGTATGCCAAGCCATCTTTCCTCCTCTGGCTCTTCCTTATCCCTCTGTTAGGTCCTTACTTTTGTACCCCCACAACCCCTCATTTAATCTTTATTTATACCACCTTGCAAATTTTATTTTATTCTTATTATTTCTTATTAAGTTTTTATTTGGTATTTATTCTTTCCCACCCACCTGTGTTCCTTTCTGCTACACTTCTTGTTGTCTTCACATCTACCCTATCTATTATAGCTGTTTGTTAGTGCTGCCATTTTGTATTGTTTCACACACCACAACAGGGCCATTCCTCAATTTTCTATATTCAAATCACCTTTATCCATGCTCAGTTTATGCTGTTACCCTAAAGACAGACATTAGTAGGTATCTGCCAAATTACATTGACAATCACAACCCAGAAGACACTGATTTTCACGGTTCCTGTTGTGAGAACATCTGACTTACAAACATCCATTTGAATATACACTGTAAGTGTGTCTGTTGTAAAGCATTCTATGCTCTGTGTCCAGCCATGTGCTGAGGAGAGTTTACGGTATCATGGGGACAGTGACAGATGAGTGTGGAGCATTTGTGAGACGACGATTTGGTACGGGAAGACCAAAGTACTCAAAGAAACTATAATATATACATAACCAACAAGATGCAACTTTGGGCATTATTGTTTTTTATTAACCACTGCAAGTACACTGTACATGTTTCGGATGCTTACTGCGCCCATCATCAGGAGTACTAAAAACTGTAGTAGCAGCACCATACTGCCCAAAGTTGCATCTCGTTGGTTCTTTATATGTTGTAGACTTATGATGCACGGAAACTCAAATATAAAGTACTCAAAGAAACGCCTGCCCCAGTGTCAGTCTAACCACCATAAAGTCCAAGTGGATTGTGCTGGAAGTGAATCTGAATGTCCACAGTCAGGATCCACCACCTCATTGTGTAGCCTGTGGCATGGTTTATGAAGAAAGTAAAGTACACAGGATTTGAGTTTCTAAGTGTTTTTTTCTGAGGGTTCGGATCTTCTGGGATATTGTTGTGTTTGTCAGATGAGTGATACCTAACTATCCTCTTCAAGGGTTAAACATAAGGGCCAAGCACCGTGAAGGGCGTGCATGCCATGCAGTTAGGCCAAGTGGTGGGAAGACAGCGGCAGCTAGGTCGCAGGCCAAGCTACAGGCACTGCAGCCCAGAAAGAGTTTAAAGGAGGACTTTGTTTACCTGTTACCTTTTCTGACATTTCAAATGCTGGAACGTTTATAACCATTTCTACCTAGCTGTTTTGCAATTCATATTTGTGAATGTTTTAATTTTAGTTGTTGCAATTTTAAGGTAAACATGAGCAAGAAGATTGTGAGGTAGAGTGCGTCTGAAACCTGATGGCACACGGTGACGCACAGGAGGGGAAGTGAAGGGGAAACTGGCGAATGGAGTGGGTAGCCAGTACTCTCAGACTACCTCGGAACATGGTGTATCCAGCATTACTACCATTACTACCGCTGATGCGCACACCTCGGCTGCCAGCAGTCGATGCCCCCGCCGATTAAAATGGACTTGTCCGTTTTGGCGAAAGACGAAATCAGGTTTCTGCGCGTGTGTCATCACATTTCAAAAACAGTCTATTTACAGGGTATCAGTTTTTCGCAATTAACATTCACCAAGAAACCTGAGATTAAGAACTTGGGTATGTAGCACGTGATTTAATTATTTCACAGTCATCATCCAGCAGAATACGAACTTATATGAGAAAATTTATCCCTGCTATATATGTGAAACATAAGTGGCTGAGATGAAAGTAATGCTTTATTAGGCCTTCTCATTAATCACACAATATTACTAGCCCTAGCCCTTCAAAATGTTGGAAGCCACTCACCCAATGGCACAACATCAAATCCCACAACACCTGAATACTAAGTAAAATAATTCAAATATGAATAACCTGGATGTCTTCCTCCACTTCATCAGAGAGTCCTTCAGCTGCTTCTCAATTCGATCTTGCAACATCTGAGTGGCAGACAATGATGTGGCAATGTAATCTAACATTGCAGGCTGAACACTTCCCACAGGAGCCACTACATTGCGTCCGAAGGCGGGCCACCAATCAGAACGATGGGTTACATCAAATCTTGTATGCCGTGGTAGTTCCTCTCGTTGTACATTAGCCCAGACCTGAATATTCAACTCATATTTAAAAAGAACTCCAAGTTACAAATGTTAATGCTTACTATGAATAAATCATATACATATGTACATAAACATTAAAAATAGGTGTCCACAGGGGGACATGAAATGTCCATTCACACATTTAATAATGGACTGACATACAAAAAATTGCATATGTTGAATATCTGGTATTGACTAATAACGTGGTGCATGGTCATCCTTGACCCCACCGAAGGTATCTCTACTCTGATGTTATAGTGGGGATTGAGTGGTCACATGATCCCAAGAGCTATGCCAGCAGTAGTGCAGCTACTGGCAGGGTCTCCCTTACTAGACAGGTCAAGGGTGATGACCCAGACCAAAAGGGATACCCTGGCCCTCCAGGTTGGTGGTTGGGTGTGGGGTCTAAAGACCCCACCCCATATAATCAACCAAATGTTATGGAACCTCAAGTAAAGATAAATCAGCGGATCTTCTTCTGGAACAAACCAGGTGAGGAAAAGGGAATAATGAGATGGCTGTTGGTACATGGAATGTATTGGAATAATGAGATGGTCGTTGGACTAATGAGATGGCTGTTGGTACATGGAATGTATTGGAATAATGAGATGGTCGTTGGACTAATAAGATGGCTGTTGGTACATGGAATGTATTGGACTAATGAGATGGTTATTGGTACATAGAATGTACTGGAATAATGAGGTGGTTATTGGCATGTGGAATGTACTGGAATAATGAGTTGGTTATTGGTACATGGAATGTATTAGAATAATGAGATGGGCATTGGACTAATGAGATGGCTGTTGGACATGGAATGTATTGGACTAATGAGATGGTTATTGGTACATAGAATGTACTGAAATAATGAGGTGGTTATTGGCATGTGGAATGTACTGGAATAATGAGTTGGTTATTGGTACATGGAATGTATTGGAATAATGAGATGGGCATTGGACTAATGAGATGGCTGTTGGTACATGGAATGTATTGGACTAATGAGATGGTTATTGGTACATAGAATGTACTGGAATAATGAGGTGGTTATTGGCATGTGGAATATAGTGGAATAATGAGTTGGTTATTGGTACATGGAATGTATTCAGTGTGAACCAGGCAAGAAGCCTTAGAAGTCCAAGTGATGAATTAAAGAAGTATAAAATTTGGATAGGTGCCTTGCAAGAAATATGAAGGAAAAGAGTTGGAATTATGAATATAGGAGATTTCACTGTCTTTTATAGTAGTAATAGGAATAACACACTAGTAACCAGACTTTAAGCAGTAGAAATTACAAGCATTTAGTTGTAGACTATGAACCTTTTAATGAGAGAGTTAGGACATGTGGAAAGAGTGCCATTGAAAAGCCAAAAAAGAGCTGGTTGGATAACATTGAAAATGATCTGAAGAAAATTTGTCTTAGAAGCTTGAGAAAAATAGCTAGGGATAGAGAAGCTGGATATTGATCCTGCAGGATGCCAGGGTCCTTCATGGACCACAGTGCCAGTGGAGAAGAAAACAGTCATCCTCAAACACTATTAATTAACTCACAGGTGAAGTAATTTCCTGCTTTTATGACACCTAATGTTGTTGAAAGACTCCCAGCAGATCCTATCCCAATCTAGCTGCAGGTAGTCCACATATTCGTATTACATTTCTTTATAGCAAAAGCTAAACCTGCCCTGTTGTGTGTCATGAAGGCATGTGGTAGTGTGGCGGTACAGCTTCAGTCATTGTAACCTGGGCACTAGGTGAATGTGAGGACCGATATGGATCTTATGGAGTAGAGAAAAGTCTCTTACTCCTGCCTGCAATCAAATCACACTTCCTTGTACATCCAGTATACCAACTCAGCTACCCCAGCTCCTATTTCTCTGTGCTCCTTCTGGATATTATGTTATATCTTGCTCACTTTATGAAGCTACATGACTATCATAATGCCCTATCAAGCAAGTTACTTTGCTTCACTGAAGGTACAGAACTGCTTGAGGGCTGTGTCTTAGAAACCGGATACAAGATATTTAAAGACACACAGTTGAAACATAATTTAAGACCTACCATAAATCATAATATTCTTTTCTGTTATAGGGCTCCCAAATTATTGTTCCCTTGAGCTTTTCTGATTAAAATTTATGATGAGAAGTAATCAGCCCTAAGCCCAATCCAACAACTGGAAGACTCCCTGTGCCATTTATCTGTCTGATCATTCAACATGTCTATGGGGATCAGAAACAGGAAAAGCAGAGCAAACACTCACATTTTCATCATTAATGAGACAGAACACTTTCTGCAGGGGGCAGAAGCTGTCCTGAATGCTGTACTTCTGGCCAGAGGCAGGGTCCCACAGCCAGTAGTTGAAGCTGTGTTGTTCCTCCTCCCTTGTGAGTACATATGCTGTCGGCCCATGGGGAATCCCCACACCAAGCAGCAGCCACGCTTTCTTACCCAGGTACATGAGAAAACAGCAGAGTAATACAGCATGGTCCTCGGAGTCCCCAGATAAAAGACGCAGAACTTGCTGCAAAAGTAATGCAGACAGTGCACATTTATCATCTTCGTGTCATCAGAAAAGCATTGAAGTTACACACACACAACACATACACATGCACACACATGAACACACACATATACACATGCACATACACACACACACATACACGTGCGCACACACATGCACATCTTCAACTGTGAGGTCAGACACAAACGGAGCGAAGTATGCTGTGACCTCTTTTCCTCCAAACCTCCTCTCGTCCCTTCCCACTAGACAGCACCACACTCCCCACCCCTCACCCTTGCTCCCACTGCAAGACCTACAAGCCTATATCAGGCCAGTGTCTCTTCCCATTCGACAGAACCAGGACCCACCCTGCCCCCAGCCCACCACTTTCATTGAAATATCTATACATTAGGCCACATCCACCTTCTGTCTCATTTGACATGACTGTGGCAACAGAAATATATTGAATATTGTTCAAATTATGTAGAAGCAAAGAAAGTGAAAAAGGTGTCCTACAGATTTAAGTGAGCTACACATATTTCCTAGATATACCACTGGCAGAGCAGCTATAGAACTGCTGGGAATATAAACTATTAATTACTGTGAGATGTACGGATGATTTTTACTGTTAAACTTGTGATATATCACTACCTGTCATGACAGTACACTGCTTTACCTTGTGGTGTGCTTAGTGCAGACAGCATGTCACAAATGTCTGTAGAGGTGGCCACAAGGGACATTGCTACGTGTGAGAGAATCTGGTAGGATACACTGGAACTTGGAAGTGAAGAATAAATTTTATATATCAGATGTGGTGAAGTCTTTGTGAAGAAATTATCTTCCAAATGATTATTAGCAGAAAGTGGATTGCTGCTCATTGAATTGGAGATTAATTGATGTGACTGGGAGATGTAAGAGTTATGTTCAAAAAATGTTCTAATGGTAGCGAATAATGGGAAAGGGATGTACACATGTTAAGTTAATTGAGGAGTCTAATCCACATGTGTACATGTGATAATCAGGGGCGAATTTAGGCCTAGGAAGACTAGGCAGCTGCCTAGGGCGGTAGATTTGAAGGGGCGGCTTCTAAGCTGTCAAAGTTACTAATTACTACCACCC
>JGI20166J26741_11674807_pt1 | contig 11030 bp, 11 predicted proteins | sample TergutCu122P5_FD_26741 | JGI IMG/M metagenome (IMG submission 26741) | reverse complement strand
CAAACACCAGGCAAGAACACCAAATGAATCTACTGTTGCCGACACACTACCGAAACAAAACATGGCTTCAAGTTACACATAATGGGACCTCCAGGAAAAATGCACCTTTAACAGCCACATATCATGAGGAAGCCATTGATATAGGCACAAATACTTCCACCTACTTCCTTCAGGACAGGCATTAATTCAGTAAAGTCTGGTCTCATCTCGTTTCCTCCAGACTTTCTTCTTAGTCACAGCAAACCTCCCATTGCTCCCATGCTCCGCTCTTCCATTTTGAGATGTAAAGGGTATACCAACTCTCATGTTTCCTCTAACTTGACCCAGATGTGACAAATGCAGTATTCAAAAGAGTACCCAAAACTTTAGAAACTCCACGCTATGAATTATAAAGGCAATTTGGACATCCGAGTCAGTCTCTTGAGTTTTGTAGTCACAACCCTATGCGTCCCTTTTTAGAAGGTGTTTGTTTGTTTGTTTGTTTGTGGGCGATCAGCCTATTTGTAATGGCTGATTTGTAGGAAAAAACACATTTGCTTTAAATTTTGCTTGGAACTGGGGAACACAGCAGCGGAAACTTATAGAACCGCCGTCGGCGACAATGCCGTGGGTAGGACGCGGAGGTTGTAGACTTTTTAGTGGTTTTCTTGATTCAAACTTGGTCAACCTTCGGTTGCAGGTTGTTTGCGTTTTGACTGTTAATATCATTTATATCAAGAATTTGTTCGTCCAGTCCAAACGGTTGGCTGGCATTAGAATAGAATAGTATGTGGGTTCGAGCCCTTCCGGGCCCCATGCACCGTGTCCTTAAGACAGGCCCTTTGTTCCCCATGTTCTGTACTAAGTTAAAGGAGCCCTGTTCCTTTAGCAAAGTTCCACACTGCCCTCACCCCTAGCATCCTGATGTCCTTCAGGTCCAAAAAGAAGGAACCCAGATACCCATGTCTGAGTGAGGCTAAGGCCTCACACTCGCCTAAAATATGTACTGTGGTTTCGTCCTCAGTGCCACACATCCGACAAGTTGTGTTATTACTTAGACCCATTACATGTAAATGTCTTCTCAAGGTGTTATGTCCATTTGAGGAGACCAATAACATCCCTGGATTGTGTCCTATTGAAGGACAATAATCGGGCCCCTTTAGCCAGATTAGGGCCACAGATTAATTATCGAGACTGCCTTTGTGTACCACAGGGACAACGCCACAATGCCAGATGCTGTCACAGCATCCAGCGTTTCATCTTTCTTCTTATGTTCTGCCTAGAGACTCTCAAAGAAGGCTCAGGCCCAATAAACCGCTTACCAGAACCGCTCCTTACGATCTTATCAGCGATTTCATTTCCGCTCACTCCGGCATGGCCTGGGACCCAGTACAGCCTCACAGCATGCCGGGTAGAGATATTCAACCCCTGCTGGCACTGTCGCACCAAATGAGACTTTGTTTTGTCAGCCTAAAGTACTTTCAGAGCCCCCTGACTATCAGAGCTCTTACTGATGTGTTTATCTGGTTGATCCTGAGATTCAATTTCATGAACAGAGGCTAATATCGCATATACCTCTGCCTGAAAGACTGTGGCATGTTTACCTAGAGGAATACTGAGCCTTCTGTTCACAGATTACCCATAGACCCTCGTCCCGGTCCCCTCCGCACTCCTGGACCCATCCATAAAACTGACGAGCCCTTTAACCATAGGAGGAGTCCCGGGGCCTCTGGTCCTATCCTCTCTGGTTAACATAGTTACCCTATATTTGGGTTCTAGATTAAAGACCGGCTTCATAAAGTCGACCGTCATGTTAAAAATGGTATCTGACATCTGAAGTCGAATCAATATGCAGATGTGTCCTTGTTGGGGGTGAATGTAGGACCAACACCCCAAGCTCCAGAGGCGATGTGCCGCCGACATCAACTCCCCTGTATCACCAGATCCAGCGGAGGGAGGCCAACGAGCACCACCATAGCACCCGTAGGAGTAGTACGAAAAGCTCCCGTTATTCCTAAGTAAGCCAATCTCTGTACTTTGCTTAGCTTAATCTTAGTACTGGCCGTTTGACATCTGGACCACCATACTAAGGATGCATAGGAGATGGTCGGCCGGACGATGGCGACATAGAGCCAGTGAACCACCTTGGGTCCCAGACCCCATCCCGCACGCTCTCCTACAGGCCCACAACAAATTGTGAGTTTTCCTCACTTTAACCTCTACATATTCTCATCAGGTCAATCGAGAACCCAGAATAACACCCAGATACTTGATCGACCCAGAGAGACTTAATTTAACTCCAAAAAGCTGTGCAAAGAACCCCTCTAGTTTCTTCTTCCTAGTAAATGCAACGAGCCCAGGATTAACTGACAGTCCGACCTCGTTGCACCGTATCTACACGGTTGAGAGGGCCCACTGCATGAGTCCTGATACCGTGTTTGGGAATTTACCCACTGCAAGAAGACATGTCACCTGCGTAGCCCTGGATAAATATGCTAACTCCACTGATCCCGGTAAGTAGATGGATTGAGTCGGCAGTGGAGCAGTGAGGATCACCGAGCCGAGAGAGAACTGGTTATTCGACTGAGTGGTTGACCCTTCGCCTTAAGGACAGCGAGCGTGGAGACTTCTTCTAACCGGCTCTGTAGTATATGCTTACACATTTATTGGCCGCATCAGAAGTCCGGTGTCTTGTGTTGTGTACTGGATCTCCTGCCGAAGCATCATGCTAAGACAGGAAGAATTAGCCTTTGTTAAGGCTATCTCCACCATGCAACGTCCCCCGGTCATTCTCAGGGAGCTGAGGATGGCGATGTCTCATCGAAAGAAGAAACCGGTGGTGCTTCCTGGGAGCCGCAGCACCACAACTGGATGTGGGGCCAGAGCCCCTAACGATCATCTGCCCAGCTCACGGGCAGGCGTAAAGCCAACGAGCTGGCAAGCTTAGGCGGGTCACTGGAGCCCTCAAACCGGCGCCCAGCGCCTTGCGACAGGTCCGCCCTCTGCCCGAGATTGCATCGGCAGTCACGGACGAACACGTTGCATCCTGCAGCCGGCAACTCGTGTCCCCCGAGGAAGGAGTGACATACGCGGATGTCCTGGCCGGGTCAGTCGCACCGTTTCAGCCAAGTGGGCCGCTCAATCCCACAGCCATGGATTCAGTCCCATCTGAATCGGCTGTCTAATCCCAGACAATCAACAGGCGCATGTGTAGCGACATGTCCGGGCCTCTGAGCCACAAGCCGGACGGCATCACTATAAGCTCCCAGGTGACCAACACCTTCTTAACAGCAGGGTAGCATCCTAAAGAGACCCCCATTTTTATTTCAGGTGTACCTGAAACCCATGCCTTCCTGGTTTGGTTGCGAGCGTCTTACCCTGGCGGTCTGACGGCCCAACTTAAGGCTGAGAAGCTGTTGGTTTTCCCGTCAACCGCTAATAGTTTCAGAGTCGCGGTAAGCGCGCTGCGGTCTCTGGATGGGGGCTAAGTGTGAGTTTCCACACCTTCACGCTCCCGGAGGACCGCTGTGGGCGACTTCTGGTGAAGAATCTGGGATGGGGCATGCATGAGAGCGTCGTCCAGGAGGAGCTGGAGACCTTGGGCATTCATGTCCAGGGTGTCACGCAGCTGCGTTCCGGCCGTCGTAACCATGACCCCACCAAGGACCACCCTTCACTTCATTGTGTCAGTGGCGCGAGGGCCTGAGGTGTCCAAGGTGCGATAAATCACCGAAATCTGCGGACTCCGAGTTTCGGTGCAGTCGTACGTGGCTCCAAAGGGTCTTTTGCAATGCAAGCGCTGATAACGCTTCGGGCACACGCAGCGAAACTACGGATACGCGCCGTGGTGAGTCGCGTGTGGGCACTCCCACCTATCCGGTGGGTGCTCCACCCCGCGGGAGCAGCCTCAATGCTGTGGCTGCGGAGGTAAACAAATAGCGAACTACCGTGGCTGTGTAAAGTGGAAAGAGGCGAGGGCGACGCTTTCAAAGCAGGCGCCATAGCGAGCCCGTAAGAATGCAAACACAGGCCACCCTACCGCTCCGAAAACTCAGCAGGCCGAGCCCACTACCGAGCAGACGGACCTAGGTGAGGGATGGAAACACGTCGTGCGAGATGGGCGATTTTTCAAGGCCACCACTCCACCCCAAATCCCAATCCAAAACCCACTCCTCAACAAGTCACGGAAGTGCCAAGCAGACTAAAGTGACCGCCACCAGGAAGACGACCGGGCCTAAGAAGCCTGAGCCTAAATCCACTGCAGCAACTATACCGGCTGCTGGGAAGTCGAAAAAGACAGCAGACGCGAGTGTAAAACCACGGCCGCTAAACCCACAACTCCCGAACTGATGGTCCCCACCCAAAGCCCCACCTCCCCACTCGAGGATATCTCTGTTCTCCTCGACCGCCTCCCCCTCCAAGCATGTGTGGAGCTGACTCGTCGTCTCCTCACGTCCATCTCCTCCTTCCCCATAGGGACAGCCCGCCAGTGCCCGTTTCGGGTCTGACCTACTCGGAGCGTTCTGCCAGCCAAGTTATTTTTGGTGAAAATCCTTGCGGCTTACCTCTCTTCTTCCCGCCCATTGATCGGAGCGGACCTGGCCCCTCGTTTCGGCGGATTGCCCGTCCTGATGGCCGCTGACTTCAACGCCAAACACGTGGATTGGAACTCGCGGCGAGAGACGAGGCAAACTACTCCGTGATTGAGTAGACGAAACTCCTGTCTGATCTTTGCACCGGACACCCCAACGACCAACCCTTACAACTCCTCCGCTACTCCCGATGTCTTGGATATCGTGATGGTGAAGGACCTCCTGTTCCCGGTTTAAATGACTTCGTTCTTTGCAGTATGCTCGGATCATCTTCCGGTACTCTTCGACACTGCTTGTCGATCTTCCTTTCCACACCCACCGGATCGCCGTAATCTCAGGCGCACTGAATGGGACAACTTTCAAACTCACTTGGAAGATGATATTCCGTTCGATCCGGAATTGCACAACGGGATGACAATCGACACGTGCGATGAGAACTTCTCCGGCGCCGTTCTGAAGGCTCTGGCGGCATCTACTCCCAAGTGTCGACCGCGTGACGACCCACGGCGTCCAAACCGGCCGGCATTCACAATGAAATAAGCCTGAAGACCGGCTGCTGAGGCAGTGGCAGATCACCAGGGACCCCGCTCTGAAAGCCGAGGTAAACCGCCTCCAAATGTCGGTGACTAGTAGGCTCAACGATTGGAGGAACGACCAATGGACCACGACGCTCGAATCACTCGATCCTGAAGACCCAATCGCTGTGGATGATGACCAAACGGCTGATGAGATTTCCTACTCCGCCTCCCTCCCCTGTACACCCCAGGGGGAATCGTTCGCTCAGACTCTGAGAAAGTCGAAGCCCTTGCAGACAATCTGGTGGCTCAGTTTCAGCCGGTGGCTGATCCTTCTTTCCCGGCAATTATTGAGGAAGTTTACGTGGCGCTGAGATCTTACCTCATGACCCCTGCCAGCAAACCCTAGTTAACGAACCCCGAAGAGTTTCAGGAAGTCATCAGGGGTGTGAAGGTTAGCAAGGTTCGGGGCCCGAACGGTATATCGAACAGGGCTCTGAAGCATCTCCCACAGCGAGCGGTATCCCTCCTTGTCCTGATCTTCAATGCGATACTCGTCACATATCACTTCCCTACAGTGTGGAAGCACGCCCAAGTAATCTTTATACTTAAGCCGGTGAAGGATCCAACAATGCCCTCATCCTATCGGCCCATTAGTCTTTTCGATACGATTGATAAACTATTCGAAAGAATCCTATTATCTAGGATATTACATGAAGTAAACGTGCGCGGGCTGCTTCGGAATGAGCAGTTTGGTTTTCTACCCAGGCATAGCTCTTCCTTGCAGCTAGCCCGCCTCTTTGAAGGAATCACCAGGAACTTTGGCGAAAAGAGGCTAACGGGCGCAGTCTTCCTCGACGTGGCTAAAGAATTTGATACCGTCTGGATCATTGGCCTCCTCTACAAGCTAACACTCCTAAACGTCCCGTCTTACATAGTCCATACGATCTCCTCTTACCTCCGGGGTCGGACGTTCGAAGCGTCCTTCCAGACGGCCACGTCATCTCGTCTAGGCATGCGGGCCGGAGTGGCTCAGGGTGGATTGATGTCCCCTGTCCTTTTCAGTCTGTATGTCAACTACATGTCCCCACCCTCGCACCACGTCGAGTTAGCCCTCTACTCGGACGACACGGCCATCATAGCCACGTCTTTCAAGTCGACGCTGCTTCTCAGCTATCTGGAGTCATATCTCAATGAACTTCAACGGTGGTTGAGTGAATGGAGAATCGCCATTAATGTGTCTAAGAGCACCGCGATAATCTTCGTGCGTGCCGGACTGCACTTCATCCAGCCCCGATCAGTTACACTCCTCGGGGAACCAATCGAATGGGTCGACACCATTCGTTTTTTTGGGGCCTGCACAGGAAGATTGATATCTCCGTCAGAAACGGAGTCCTGCTATATAAGAAGCTCATCCGCCCCATGATGGATTACGCGTGCCCTGCGTGGAGGCCCGCTGCCTTCTCCCATGTCCGGTGGCCAGAATTGTTACAATCCAAGTGTCTTCGCCTTGCTACTTGTGCCCCCTGGTACGTAAGTTATAGGCATATACAGGAGGATCTTTTTGCTCCACACTTTGCCGATCACATCAGAGCCCTGACTGAGATCTTCGACTCAAAGTTAGCTGATGTGGGGAACCCCCTAGTACGGCAACTCGGCAGATACATACGCTGACCGAGTGTTTACCCAGTTGCCCGACGCGTTTGCGAACTGCGGCAGGGGCCAGCAGGTCAGTCGAGGCCATCGCCGCGTTCGGAACAGCCGAGCGCCTTTCAGCTACCCTGAATGAGGTTTTCCTTGATTTTCCTCAGTTGTAAGGCAAATGCCAGGGTATAGGATGCAAAGTCGGGGCACGGCCCGCACTACCCTCCCCCAGGCGCGGCGGCTTCACCTAAGCACCTAAAATTTGCAAACTTGCAATTTGCGACTAGGCCAGTCTGGGCTCAGAAACCAGACAGCCAAGCAAGGAATTTTTATCCCTCCCATAATTAGTCCAATGCCACCTAGGCACTAGTCTTTGGTTAGCTCAGTCAAGGCCCTCACCCTGACTTCAAATCGTTAGCGTAAGCATATTCCCCTGTTAGAGATAAGGTGTATGTTGTATAGCCCAGCTGTGCGATCAAACGCAGGTATGGCTAACAGACAGGCGGACGTGGTCTTGCGCTTCGCGCAAGTCTCCGCCCCCAGTTAGAACTTTGGCTTGGTTTGGCTATCCTGGTAAAATGGCCATTTACCACCAGGCACCATAGGGGTGGCGACAACACACCTCCCTGAAGGCATCTCCTGGATATCGCGAACCTCAGAGAAACCCCATTAACGGTCGCGAAAGCCACGCGGCCCTCCAGGGTGGCCTTGATCCATTGCACTATGGTGTATTCACTACCATGCCTGACAAGAGCATCACACATGTTGTCATAGCAGGTATTATTAAAAGCCCCTTCTATATCTAAGAAAGCACCCAAGGCTAACTCTTTCTGGTCAAACGCCTTCTCAACCCGTACAACGAGCTGATGAAGAGCAGTTTCCACCGATTTACCAGCCTGTTAAGCATATTGGTTAGAATGCAGTGGCACTATTGCCAGTGCTTCGTCTCTTAGATATATATCCACCAGCCTGTCCATGTATTTGAGTAAAAACGATGTGAGACCTATGGGTCTACAATCTCTAGGCCCACTGTAGGTGCTTCTACCGGGCTTAGGTATAGACACTAACTTCACCTGTCGCCATATAGCTGGAACATAGCCAGTCGCCAGGCTCACACGAAAAATACTAACCAGGTATGGGATAACCACCTCCCGAGCCTTTTCCAGCAGGGCCGGGAATATGCCATTCACCCCTGGACTCTTATATGGGTTCGAAAGAATCTATAGCTCATTCTACCATTTTGAAGGTGACCACTCTCGTAACCGACCACCAGTCAGAGCGTCTGGACAGGAGGGCAGCCGCAGGGGCTGCTAATTCCTGTGTAAGCGCTGAGTTGGGAAAATGTGTTGTTAGCAAGAGCTCTAAGGTTTCCCCTTCGGACTGCGTTCTCATGCCCGTCGGAGCCACCAAAGAACCCAACGTAATTTTAGGGTCCCTATAAAGAGCCCCGTGTATTCTAGCTGACGTAGGTAGGACATCAGTGGAGCTACAGAAGGCCCTATAAGCATTCTTAGAAGCCTTTCTTACCTCCTTCCTGTAATTCCACTGAGCCTCTCTATAGCGGTCCCAAATATGCGGATTCTTATCTGATCGGCATTTGTTAAAAACCCGTCTCACTCTTCTTCTAAGGGGTACCAATTCCGCCGTCCACTTCAGAGATTGCCTACTCGTCTTAACAAGTCTAAGGGGGCAGTTAACCTCGTAGGCTGAGATAAGGGCCTTATGAACACTATGAATCGCAAGCCCCAATCCGGCTTCACTTTTCATGTCCATCTCAGGGCCCCTCTCCAACCGATCCCTCAGGTCCTCTCTAAAGGAGCCCCAATTGGTGGCCCTAGGGTTCCAGATTAGACGCACTGGTACGGAGCCTCGTAAGACGAACAGAATATGTCTATGGTCTGATAGGGAGGGCTCTGATGAGACCTCCCATCCTATGATACTCTCTAGGAGCCTCAAGGACCCCAGGGTAATATCTAACACCTCTATTCAGCCTCCACTACGGAAGGCGGGCTCGTTTCCCCGATTTATAATCTCGAAATTTGTAGTATTCAGAAATTCCATCAGGGCCTACCATTTACTGTTGCATTTAGTGCTGCCACATACACTACGATGTGCATTGGGGTCACACCCCCACAACAAAATAGAAGTTTTCCTTTTCACAGTAACGCACGAGATCCTCAACTTCAGTAGACGGAGGAGGATCCTCGGAATCGTAGGACAGGTATGCAGAACATACGACCAAGCTTCGCTCTACCCCTTCTTCACTATAGTTAATAAGAACTGCCACCAGGTCCCTACAAGAGAATCCTTGTAGCATCCAAGCTGTCTCGTTCCTCGTAAGAATACAGACTCGATGTCTGTCTATCCCATTCACAGAGAACAGGGTATAACCTGGAATGTTCAAGCCCCTGATACAGTCTCCCCGGTACCACGGCTCCTGTATTAGTGCCAATTACTTTACCACCTACTGTTCTAGTAAGAATTCTAGAAGCAGCAGTGCTATGTTGCAGGTTAACCTGAATACAAGCAGCGGTACTTCCCATAACCTGATCGTCCTCCTCCAATGGACAGGTGTTCCTCCCCAGTCAGAGGAGTCACACCCGATCTTTTTTCAACTAGGTTCTGTTCAGCTGCCCCAACCGTAGCCTCTGAACCGGAACCCTTATCCGAGGCCCAAGTTGCTGAGCTCTCCTCTTGCTCTGAAGCTTTTACCGTGTTATCCATACAGGTCCCACGAGTAAGGGGGAATTATACGGTCCGCCAAGGCGACCCCCATACTTGGTAAGGCTAAATTACCTCTGGGAAATCGCCTGGTATCCCAGAGGGAGCCGTTTGAGACAGACCCACCCACTGTCATTCATCCCCCTGGCACATCACTCATACCCTAGAATTGGGGATTGTTTTTCAAGGTTCACTCCTTTAGATCCGCTGTGTTCTTCGTAACAGGGTCACCTCGCATAGGATATGGCTCTTCACCATGCACAGACGGTCTTGGGTGAAAGAAAATTGCATATCACATCTATCATCCCTGGAGAGTGACTAAAGTCCCCCTGGGGAGCCGTCAATGTCACTTTCCAGCAACACAACGATCCCGGTAGGACTCAGCCATCACCCCCTTGACCCTTTAGCTGGCATTACTATCGCGATATTTTGCAAGGTCTGAAGGAGCAAGTCCTGTGAAAATCGCTGGGAAAATGGCGGAACCAGAACTGGTTGGCATACGGTGACAATGCGCAGACGCACAGTGCTTTGCCAGAGCAGCAGTTTTTGTTTACCACATCCATGGATGTGTTCCAACCCATCCCACCCTCCTAACTCACGTGATTTGGCCTCTAAGGTTGCTTCCCCCGGGAGTGGTACCCAAGCAACTAGGGCGTCGTTTCCAGAAACAATCGCTGACCGCCTGTACACGATTACAAAATGTCAGTTCCAGGGGTGTTTCCAGGAGGTACGGAAATGCTGGCCACGTTGCATAACTCGGAAGGGGACGACAGCATAACTCATCAGGTAGAGGCAACGTGAAATTAGTTGTTCTTGGATGTTACGCGAAGTAGATTGGTAGTTAACGGCGTTTCGGGACAACCTGCCGCTCCCATATTCAAGGGTCATGCAGCCCTTTTACACAGTGTAGCTTGGTAGTCAGTTAACCGACGTTTCGGGACAAATCTATCGGTACAATTTTCAAGGTCAAGCAGCCTTGTTACACAGAGAAGATTTGTAGTTAGCTACCGACGTTTCGGTACAACCCATCGTTACCATCTTCAAGGGTCAAGGCCTTGGAACCTTGAAGAAGGGACCTATAGGTTGTTCCTAAACGTCGGTAACAAACTACCAATATGCACTGCGCAACATCCCATAAGAGCGATAATCTCATACCGCTGCGGAAGCCGGAAATCGCGCATAGTACGAATTTGTTATCTCCGAAACGTCGACACTTCTTTACAAAACCATACTACGGCATCATAGCCCAGTAAATAACAGACTTTTCAGTTTGGGTGGTTGAGTTTAAAGAGATCCCAAGTTCCAATTGCCAGTTTGTGCGTATTAATTGTGTCCCCAACTTCCTGCACCTAAAACCCACGGACATGCATTGCATATGTGCAATACAACACCGACAGTGCACAGTGGGTCACCTGCAGTTTGTCTGTTGCGGTTATGTGGCCCCCCAAACAATATAATTCCCCATTCCTGATTTAGCGACTTGCGGGTTACCATCAACGCGATGTTTAGTGTTACATAAAACAGAGTTCTGCAGGATGAATATATTTTTTGTGTGTTAGGTGACAGCTTTACCTTGACG
>JGI20166J26741_11674696_pt1 | contig 11030 bp, 4 predicted proteins | sample TergutCu122P5_FD_26741 | JGI IMG/M metagenome (IMG submission 26741) | reverse complement strand
GTGTGAGGGTGTGTTGATGTAGAGATCTGTATGCATCAATCCCCTGTTTGCTCTAATATCTAGTGCAAATTGCTATATATAACCAAAAAATGTTAATTCCAAACATCTTTCTAAACTAGTTGTGTTGATTGACCACACTTTCCTCCCTCTCATTAGTTACACACACAACGGGGATGACACACCTTAAAGTTATCTTCCTACTTTTCTGTCTGCAGTGAAACTTATTAAATACAACACTGCTGAGGATGTTTCCAAGCTTAAACATATTTACTCCCAAACTTTCTTATTCAAACTTCTGTGTTTCTTTCCTGTTAATGTTTCTCATTTAAAAAGGTTTCTCACTTAGAAAGCACTTGACAGATTCCAGAAACTAATATTTTCACTGTTTTTAACTGTGCTGGAGCCAGGGCAGTGTAGCTGGTATAATAGCTAGGTTTCAGGCTGGATAATAAGGATTTGAATTGTGGCATGGTACAAGAGATTTTTCTCGCCTCCAAGATTTCCAATCTGGCTTTGGGCCCATCCAGCTTCGTATTTGATAGGTACCAGGCTTCTTTCCTGAGGGTAAAATAGCTGGAATGTGACAATCACTGACCTCCATCTAGTGCCATTCTTAGGAATGAGTAGAGCTATTATGCGTGTGTGCCTCCCATATGCCTTCTTGTTGTGGACAGGGACAACTTTGCCCTTTTTATCTTTTAAACTGTGGTAGCTGGTGCTATTTTCCTTAGAAATGGACAAAGAACACTGACAGAGAAGACCTGTTGTTACCCAATATTCTTTTAGAGGTGAAGTCCAGTGGTTGATAGCATGGTTGTGAATCTTATGACTGTCCTATTTCATCTTATTTAATTTGCATGTAATTTTCCTACTCACAAAGATTTTGACTTAGTTGTATACTAAAACTCTGATTTTTTATTGTATACAGATAATTGAGGAAGCAAAGCGCAGTATTCATGATGCTCTGTGTGTGATACGCAACCTGGTGCAAGATGACAGAGTGGTGTATGGTGGTGGTGCAGCAGAAATTGCTTGTGCCATTGCAACATCACAGGAGGCTGACAAAGTAAGCTTCCATGCACTCATGACAAATATCAAAGTCCCTGATTGCACTGATTGTGTGTTACAGCATTTCTTTGTCTCTGAGAAGAAATACCACATTTATCCCAACTAGTCTCAGTGTTTTGGTCTAAGTTCACTGACTTTTAGTTCATTCATTATATTTAGTCTTGTTAGTATGGCTATAGAAACACTGGAAGTCGCTACTCATGAAATACACTGGGACTGGATGATCATTCCAAGTTCTATAAACTAAGCAGATTGAAGAAGTGATAATTTATTCAAGCAGTAATCATTTAGCCACCATGTGTCCTGGCTGAGGACACTGCCCTCATCCTCATCTGTCTAGGAAATTTCAAGGACATATGTTGTAATGGGGCTCATTTATCATTCTGTCTGATTAAAATGGTCTAACCCATATAATTTGAAACCAAGAATTAAAACTAAGGCCCAGAAGCAGAGATTTTATATGGGAACCATAAATTCAAGTATTGTGATGTTTCATCTGAAACACATTAGAAAGCTGATGGAATGGCACAAGTCAGACCTTTGTCCACAAAAACTGTTTGCTTTGTGTTTCTTGGTATTTCTTTTGTTTGTACATGAAGTTCTTGTATGTGCGTGACGTTAAAATTACAGAGAATGATTAAATATTGCTGGCATTTCTGTATGTATTGATGTGGCCAGGCATGGAATTAAGTAATATGAGTAGATTACACAGTAACCTGAAACATCTGGTTCAATCCAAGCCATGTGATGTCAAGGGACACCCCAACCAGGTATAAAATATTCTCCAACCACTTTGCCTGAATTCAGGTCCAGATCATATTTTAGTATTTGACATTCCATCCTGACCACGCTAGCAGGCACCAACAGAACTAGCGTGACAAATGCCTATTGAGTGCATACAGTGTTGGGATACTCCTGATGATAGGCAGTGGACCTGTCTGAAACATGTAGAGTACTTTATCAAATAAATTTGAGAAATAGTGCATCTCGTTGGCTTTTATTATAAGAATATAAGTATAAGAATCATATTTTAGATTCATAACAAAATAATAACTATATGCACTATTAGTCTCACACCATGTCACTGTCATTTCTGAAATTCTGTAGTATAGATGATGTGAGTGTGGAAAGTCTCTGCCATTCATTGATGAAATCACATTACCTTTCCAGTGTGATCCACATTTTTCATCCCTAGGGAAGTAACTGAATTTGGATGAGACAGAATTAGTTTTGGTTTAAAGTTGATCAGTATTTGTATATAATACATGTAACATTCGCATTTGTCAGATCTCTTCCCTGGAGCAGTATGCATTCCGTGCCTTCTCTGATGCACTGGAGAGTGTACCTCTGGCACTGGCAGAAAACTCTGGTCTGTCACCAATTCACACATTGACCGAAGTGAAAGCTCGCCAAGTGAAGGAAAACAACCCTGCTCTTGGCATTGACTGCATGCTGAAGGGAACAAGTGGTATGTATGACTTGACTAACATTGCTACATGTCATACCAGTGCATTTTGTAGTTCTCAGTCCAGGAGACGAAGCTCTTGTGATATATCACAGAGACTGTTGCTGTTGATAGGAAGGGTATTGCTATGAGTAGAATGCAGGTTACTGCCAAGGTGTTTCAAGGCACGAAAGCTCACAGCCCCTTGAAGTAGCTGACCTTGTGTGTTCTTTACAGAGTAAGATGTTAAGTATACAGTTGGCCATCTAATTTGCCATAATCTTAGTTTTACGACTTTCATGTGGACATTGCCAAACACATTCAGGAAAAGTGAATGTGTCAGCAAGTTGGTTTTGTTTGTGATGTGACTTTGTATGGGTTGAGTTTTTTTTTTAATCTCAAGTGAATGTGTAGCACTTGAAATTGATTTCTGATATCTTACATTAGTATTTTTCATGTGTAATATATTAATTTGACTTCCAGCCTTCCCTCTCCACCATCTCTCTTTTCTCTTCTTCTTGGGATGAAAAACTGGATTTCTCTTCCATGGTCGGAAATGTAACAGCAAATTATAATGTTACAACTATGATCATGGCTTCTAGAAGCACATTGTGTCATGTGAATGCTTAAAGTAACAGGAAAGATCTTGCCTGCTGGTTTAAGTCCACACAGGAAGTTCACATTTAAAACATCTTTCCATAATATCTGAATATTTTAGGATATAATTTGTGTAAAAGATGCTAGCCTTTCCTTCTGAGGTGGTATGCTGCATCTGTCCCTTTAAAAACCAAAGATGATTTTACTCTTGTATCTAAGAATGCAAACAATTTTTGTTTTCAGACATGAAAGAGCAGAATGTTATTGAGTCCCTGCGCAGCAAGAAGCAGCAGATTGTTTTGGCTACTCAGCTTGTAAAAATGATCCTCAAGATTGATGACATCCGGTCACCAAATGATGGCATGAGCATGTAATTTGTGGAGGTGGAAGCACCTAATTGAATCTTCTGATCAAAGACTGTAACCAGCATACTCATTGCTTCTTCTGTTAACATTACATTAATTACTGTGTCACATGTCATTTCAATATATAAAAACTAATGTATCTGAATAATATGGTCTCTGCTACAGTCAAGTTAGTTTTGGAAATGGCAAAGCTTTTGTCAGACTAATAAAATGACATCACTGTTTAATATGGTTTCCTCTTTTAAACTTTTACCATGACAGTGACAGACTAAAGTTATCATACATTGCAGGATGAGTCCAGCCCAAATGTGGTGTGATGGGGTTCATATGAATGACAGCTTGAATGTAACGATAGTTTTCCTTCCATTTTAAATAAAAGAAATCAGACATGACAATTCTCCATAACAATAAAGAGTGCAATTTAAATTAGCTTTTAGTTTAAAATCATATGTTAACCCTTTGGCTCCTAACATCAGGTATACCCGTCACACATTGAGATGCTCAAAACTCCTAGCATCAGGTTAAGGTGAAGGCATTTAGTGACCTTCCTTATGCAGCTCTCATTTAAATTCTGGTCTTCTGCAGGTCCCTCTGGGCATTTAATCCCAGCACCAAAGGGGAAATTTTTGTACCGGTGCATAATGTTGAAGCCTTATTTGCTGCATCAGTGTCCTTGGTTGGTCCTTCACAGATCAGCCAGAAAGTGATACATTTTATGTACATGTGGAAATCATAACATACATGTTTTGCTCAAAATATTTATCCAGTACACCATATGTACCTGAATGCAAGCTACTCTAATCTAAGACAGTGCCCCAAATAAAACACATCTGAGAAAGGAAGATATATTTATCCAAATCTAAGATGACTGCCCCCAAAATAAAATGTCTGCTAAGAAAATATATTTTACTGTTAATTTCATTCAAGCATATCAGATTCAGTCTGCCTTCACCAGTCAGTGTCACTGTCTCCATCTTCACTGTCATTCTACAACATATCATCAGTCCCATCCACTGCATTGGACATACAGCATTTCTTAAAATACTTCATAGTTGCTTCTGGTGAGATGTGCTGCCTTGGTGTTATGATCCACATTAAATAAACAATGTATTTATATTTCTTGGTAGTAAAGTTACATTATTCACAGTGGTGTTAGTGTTGTTATGAATTTTAAATACAGTGTTCTTGATTTTTGTGTTGTGTGTCTGTTCTGATCAGTCAAAATTCATGGTTCTTTCTATGGTTTTTAATTTGTGGATTGGTCCAGGTTTTATTTTTGAGCCATGTAGTTAATGTTTTATTTTTCAGTAGCCATTTTCCAGTTACTCCCTTTGACGAGATGTGTTCTCAGGTGCATATCTGAACAAGTTACTGTGTCTGTGGTGCCCATTGACTGAGATTAGCTCAGTGCAAGGGGTCCACCAGGTTAGGTGATTATTTGCTGGAAAACAAACAGAGCCGACTTCCCAAAGTGTCACGCTTCTTTTAAAAAAAATTCGACAATGTACAAAGTCCCAAAAAAGAAGGTTGTATCAGTTAATTTTAACCATGCTCTTATCTCTTATTTGTTTACACTTGATTTGGTGATGCAAGCCTTGGTTTGGCTGCACATGGTACAGTGTAGAGCAATCCGCTTTTGTGCAGTCTGGTTCAGCTCTTCTTATGCAAATTTTAGATGACCTCTTATATTTAAGTGCCAAATTTAAGAGGAAAACCTCATCTTGCATTCGAGTAAATATGGTAATGCCTGTCTCAACCTTATTTTTCTCAGCATTTAACGTGAGCACATATTTAATTACGTAGGTTTCAGTCAACACAACAATAAATTAAAACAATTATATTTATAGTTTACAGCTACATGTTTTGACTCGCATTAGTCATCTTCAGGCTAGAACTATATTTGTTTGCAATATCACTGTGCTCATTCTGGGATCCCAGACATATGCACATATGCATGCTCTAAAAATCTTTCTTCCTGCCCTGTGACCATTGTCACTCAGTGTTCATTGTATGTTCCTTGAAAGAACCAAGGGACAAAAGAGGTCAGTGACACCTGTTTTGCTATGGCTGTTCTGCACTGTTACAAAAGAAGGTAAGTCTTGTTCATATCATCATGGCACAAGAGACTTCAGTCAATAATTTTGAAATGGTAAGAACTTCACATTTCCCACATATTATGCATGACTTAGGTGCTTTCCCCCCATCCTTACAGAGTGAAATAAGGAATGTATTATATAATGGGCTGGACAAGAGGGGGAATTAAATGCTTTAACAAACTGCTTAGAATGTACCTGAAAGTATGTTTTATCAGTGCCTTGTGACTGTTATAACAGTGTAGGGGTAGGTTACAGTTATGTGCAGGACTTTTCTCTAAACCATAACAAATGTTAAATCTTCTATTATTGCTAAATTTATTTTGTATGTTATAATAATAAGTGAATGGAACTCATGAATGTGGTTAGAAGTTGTGCAACCATCCTCAGGTTCTGGGGTGTCCTTGCACAGTTACTGAACACAGTACATTAAAACCTAAAGTTTAATGTACAAACAGATTAAGCATTAATAATTATAGTGACTCATGAATTAATTTTTATATGTATATTTAATACATGCTGAACAGAACTGATGGTTTCTCCCTCCCAAAATGAACAGTGCTCTACTCTTAATTATCACCCAAGTAACTTTCTAATACCATACAACTATTAGTAAATAGTACACAAGTTCCTTAGGTCTTCTGATTTCCTTTTATGTGAGTTCTGTTTAGTACCATCTTATTCACATTTTAATTCTCTAATATATTTAATTCTTTTACTGTTATTAAATTCCCTCTAATAATGTCCTTCATCTATCTTACTTCCTAACCCCTGAGTCTGCATACTGTGTTCTACAGTGTTCGACTTCATTATTCAATGTACTATGTATTTACTCCTACGCAACACAATGTCAACATGGAAAACTTAGCCAGAAGTAATGAGAATTCTGCTGAATCTGAGGAATGACTATTTGAAAGGTTCAGGCTTTAGTATTTTCGTGTCCTGAAACGTGCTTGTGTCTGGTGTAGTGGGGTGCAGTGTCTTCAGGCTTGTGGATGCACCAAGGAGTTTCATGTCCTAGTCTCAAAATTCTCCTGTATATGTAAAGTTATATCTTTGAGTCTTGTGTTCTCTTGGGACATTGCTGGGTAATTAGTTCCCAACATTTCGAAGGACCTAATGCCTCCTCCTTAAGGGTCTAGAGCTTTGAGAAGAATACCAGATAAGATTGGTAGAGGCACACATCTAAGTGCAGTGTGACCAGTTCATGACTGGCTGGAAAGGTTAATGGGCCAATCAGGGAAGTGTGAGTGGGGCCAGATGTGAAGCCTTGGCCCTGAACCAGTCCTTGAAGAAGATGGTACTACAGTTCTTTGGAAATGGAACCAATTACCCAGTGGCATGGTGTCATGTCCCAAATGAACAGTGACCCTAGAAGTTACTTTTATGTATTTAATTACAATCACTCATGCTGTGATGGGTCTGTGCTGTATTTGTGTGGAGTATATAAAATGAAAGTCTGAAGATAATGTGTGAAAGTTCTGAACAGCTAAATGTAAAATTTTAAGTATTGGGGTCTACAGCACAGTTTGTCATATATATTCAGTTGTAGTTTGTATTCATCAGTTACAGTGTAATGAAGCTTAAATAAAGTTACATTTTCAGACATTTATCATCACACAAAAACTGATAGGCCTACAGATCTGAATGGAGATAAAATATCTTGGAACAACAATGTTATTGCTGCATCTGACTAGGTGCAGTCTTGTGACAACATTATTCTTTGCCTGCGTGGTTTAGTAAGGGCAGGGGCTGTGCGTTTTATGTATGTCATAACTTTCAGAGCTCCACCACGAATGTGGGCTACAAGTTCTCACTTAATGGGAGTGGGGTGTCCTTTCGGTGGGTGTGTTTGTCTATCCTGAAGAAATACTTTCTCATGCCATTTCTGTGCGCCGGCTTCGCCCTTTCGACGGACGTTAGTTACGGGCTTCGATTTAGTGCCAGTGACAGCGGGGTGTTGTTTCGATGCATGAGCATTTCTGTTCTGAAGGAATTCTTTCTCATGCCAATTCTGTGCGGCAGCTTTGCTCCTTTCGAGACGGTTGTTGGTTAGATGCTTCCTGTTAATGCTAGTGACAGCGGGGTGTTGTTTCGGCGTGTGGGTGCATCTGTGCTGAAGTAATTCCTTCTCATACGTATTAGGTGGTTACGCTTCACTTCAATGGGGCATTGCAGTCCTCCGCGGGGACAAGTGGGCCACGTGAGTTACACGTTATTGTCACCGGTGACCACCTCGCCACCAGTACCTTGTATCACCATATTGTACCACATTCTGAAGATGGTAATTGAATTGTAATGCACAGAACGAAAAACGTAGAAATGTAGTGATGTCTTGAATATCAAGACCAATGAAAGCTGCAAGCTGACAAAGAGGATACGCCATGGATAAGAATGCTAGGAAGTTTTTGAACTAGTCACATAATTTCCTTCTCTTCACATAACCTAAAGGTTCATTACCAATTTTCACAAAAGTCCTGCACTAGACACAATTCTGACATCCTGTTTTATTACCGTGGGTAATAAATGTTGCCTATCAAATGTCTCTAAATTTTAATAAATCATGTAATAGGCCATACACAAAAATGCGTCACGTCACGAGTGGTATTAACTATTGGTGTGATTGCTCAATACAGCTGAGCAGTTTGTCTGGTTACACGTTCCGAAATTACGTCATGTAGACAATTGGGGTTCTCCTTGTGTGTACTGAATATGTCATACGAAAAGATATGTTTCACATATCCGTAATTACATTCAAAGAATCTATCAGTGAAACATATTTCCCCCTCTCATCCGTGACAGGTACAGCACGCTACACCACAGACTCACTCCTTGTTACTAGGCGGCAGACACAGGATATGACGTTTCTGAGCATTTGGCTTCCGGTTACGTTGGTATTAATCCGCATTATGGTATCATGGACTGTGTTTTTGTTGTTATTAATTATAAGCTTAGAGATACATTTGAAATACATTATAGTGTTACTGTTACTTGTTATATTACTCTGTGATACGTACATAACCGATTGTATACAGCCTTAACTTTAAAACGGGGAATAACTTTTTTAAAAATAGTTTTTATTACGAATGCTTTGTGGCGGGAACATTTACATTTTCCTCTCCTGGGATGCAGATTACTGATAACGAAGAATAAGATGGTTACAAAAACGGGGTTTTATGTGGATAGCATTGGAGTGAGAATTGGAACTTGCAATGTAATAAATTTTGTGATACCGGTCGGACTATATGTGTTTGACTAACGTAGTATTGTGACGTTGTTTTCCCGGGTGAATTTACGAGTTTTCATTGGTTCGTTTGAGGGTCATGTGTGTTGTTGAGGCAGCCATCTTGTCTAAAAAATATATGGAGTAGAATACTGTAATTGTGTCCCTGAATTTATCAAAATATTTGTGAAGTTTTGGAGGTTAAAACGTTGAGAGTTGTGACGTACAGTTATAAAGCTTTATTTCACATTTTTCGAGGATTTCCTGAAGTGAAGCCGTCATTGGAGGCTGAATACAGCGTCTCTATTTGCGTCCATTGTATGTGAGTTCGAGTATGAAATTTTAAGTAACTAATTATTTGTTGTACCGCTAAAGCGATTAGCCATTCAGATCTCTAACAAGGTACCGAAATAAAGATGTGATCTGGCTGTCCATGAATTGTAATAAGGTTACATTGTTCGGTACCGTTGCGTTTTTTTAAATATCCTTTCCTTTTGGTTTATATGTTGTAAGTTCTTCTGAATCTTCCTCTCTTTCCATATTTGCATTTTGTGGGGTACAGATTAATTACTTTGAGAAAAAATAGACGCATTTCAATCTGGCGGGCACACATTTCCTAGCAAAATACTCTAGCAATAATTGTAGGTTAGATTCGATTTGCCACCTTGGTGTTTCAAAATGGAACAAGAAGAATCACCAGTTACTGGGTTTTATTGCATTAAATTAGTGTTGTAGTATGGTAACAGAATGCAAAAAAATATTAGAATTATGGTTACATCTTAGAGCAAGTTCATTGCATGTGTGCATGGCTATCACTGTAGTGACAGATGTGCAAGGTTCATCCTTTAAAATATGTATGTAACCAAGGTTAGGCTGTGAGGTTTCTTTTTATTGACAAGTGCTCAGAGTAAGGGTTTATGGTTTCATTTTAGTGACATGTTAAGCATTCATGTGTCATTTTATTCATCACAACTTAAGCTTCAGGAAAAACATCTATTGCACAAAGGATAGGCTGTGGGGTTTTGTTACTGACATATCATACAATGAAATGCCCTGAAGGTTACATCTATAGGCTTCTTACTATTTACATGTATGTACAGTTGTTTGTGTTTGACATTTCATTTTAGTGCCAGAGGGATTTGTTTTTGTTCCCTCAGGAACTCGACTACAAGGAAGATATTGAGTGCATGAAGGTTAGGCTCAGAGATTTCAGTTTAATTACATGGAGCATATTTCTTCACAGGGAACTGATAGTTCGTCTGCTAGTCATAATTCCCTACATTTTATGATAGCTGAAGTTTCATTGCTGTATTCACAAGGGCTTGCCATTTATCTCAATGCTGAGCGAGCTGAACCTTGTTAAGTTCCCTTTCATCCCAAATATCCTGTTGTGTATGTCTAAGTCTTCTGAGCTGTCCTATACAAAACATGTCTGCCCCATATGTACTGCATGTACTATGTGCATCTTGATCTGGTTAGCCTAATATTATATGATGAGGAGCCTGAAGCTTCTTATTATGCAGTTTCTCCAACCACATATTAACTTCGCCCCACTTAGTTCGCGTTCCAAAACATCCATAGCTTATATTCTTCCTTCCATGTTAAACAATGTTTTGAACCTGCATAAAGCAACATGCAAAATGTATTTCTATATGCTTTAATTTCTATGTTTTTGAATAGCATAGGTCGTGTACCAAATGGTGGCAGGCTTTTCCACACATTTAATCTGCTATGAAATTTGCATGAAATTTTGATTTGTTAGTGTTGTATGTATTTAACTTCTGCATTTTCAAATTATGTATATGGCCATTCTCAGTGCTGTAATTTTGTCCTGCATTCTGTTTGCAAAATGCACACATTCACGTAAGTTTTCTTATCTTTTAATTCTACACCAACCTCCTCATTAGCATCTGTGTGTTTATGTATAGTATTTATGTTTTCATCTAGTAATTTAACATCACCAGCATAGTCCAGAATGCCTCATGTTCTGAGTATTACTGGAAGAGATAACAACACTAATCTTATCCATGAAACAAGTACATATTAATACACCCACATAGGCCCCACAACTACAATATAACCACACTGTACAATGTCATGTATGTACATTAAAACACAGTAGACAATCTAGGGCTGCCAGCTTATAACTTGGAAGGTACTGAAGAATTTCAATTGCATGCGACAAGTTTCTGCCTGAACAGTACATTCGGACAGATACTGACTTGAACACGCTCTCCCCC
>JGI20166J26741_11674585_pt1 | contig 11030 bp, 10 predicted proteins | sample TergutCu122P5_FD_26741 | JGI IMG/M metagenome (IMG submission 26741) | reverse complement strand
TGAAGAATAAGCTGCACATTCTCAAAAGTGAGCTTCCTGAAGATGGCCAACAGTTAAGGCCAAAAGATTCTGGTGGATTAACAAATAAAAGCTTTGTGCAACAAGTTGGTGTTAAATTTTACATATATTTAACGGAGGTTTACGTTATAAAAGACAATGTAAATGCATTTAATAAAATATTAAACAAGCCAAGCAAAGTAGACAGTGCCGCCATGTTGGACCCGCATTATGCGCTCTTGCCATTTTTTATCTTTTAAAGAGAATGTTATGAAGGCCCATTCGGATTACATGTATGATGACCAAGTTTGAATGCATTTATTGTGCAGTTGTTGATTTTACGTGCCGCGGTCCGTGATACCGCAACGCAACACCGTGACGTTCGACGTGCCCATGGGATTTTTTATTCCTGTGATCAATTTGAAAAGTGAGGTGGGTCATTTACTGCATGGCTGGACTGCACAATCTGGACTCAAAGATGGCCGCCAGCGCAACAGTCATCCGCGATACCGTTATTTCCGTGATCGTATGTGACGTCACGGAAATGACGAAATAGCAGAAGACTGTTGCGAGCCAGCACGTACGAGCGCTAATAGTGAAGGATGACCCTAACCAAAGACCCTCACGTAAAGATGACGAGTATTGTGCTGTACGATAATGCCATGTCATTAAAAAAAAAAGATAACCTAGGACTCTCACGTAAAGATGATCAGTATTGTGCGGCACGATAATGTCAGGTCACTAAAAAAAAGATAGCCTATGCCCCTCACGTAAAGATGATCAGTATTGTGCGGCACGATGTCAGGTCACTAAAAAAAAAAGATAGCCTATGCCCCTAACCTACGACCGTCACGTAAAGATGGTCAGTATTGTGCGGCACGATGTCAGGTCACTAAAAAAAAAATATAGCCTATGCCCCTTCACGTAAAGATGGTCAGTATTGTACGGCACCCAACCTGTTTGCGGAGATGCTGCTGCTCCCGAAACACAAGAGCGATATAAGTAACGGACACAAACACAAACAGAATAACGATATAAGTAACTGACACAACCACAGATACAGATGTAACTAACCAACACACACTCCACCAGCAGACAATGGACGCTGTAACCGAACACGGAAAGCGCATGGGTGTTTCATTGAAAACGTGACAACACGAAAACCTAGGGACGGCTGGAATCCTCCGCAGCTGTTCTTCATACTCCCTACAGACTTGCAGAATATGCCCCGCACCAACAAGAAGAACGCCGCACTCGATCTGTAAACGCTGTTGTTTGGATGGACGGCTTCCTGGTTATATTTTGCATTGTGGGTATCGAACAAATGAATTGTGGGTGGAGCGAATGCTGCGACACACGCGGCGGTCAGCGAATCGTTGGAGTCGAGATTGGAGTCGAGATTGTGCAGCAGAGCCTCGAATACTATAAGCCTGTGATTATTAATTGTATTTTGAAACAGACGTAGAACAGTAAAAATAAAAAAGCTGTTACAGCCTTCGAGCCACATAGTTTAGGTTATGTTAGGCTATTTCCAAGTAGTCTATGAGGAGGCTGGGCATGACATCCTTCGTCGTTTGTGAAACCCCGTAGTACTTTTTAGTGTTAGTACGAGTTTATCATGTGACCCTCTCCTGAGCCAGTTATATTCAGTGCATACCGTCACATGCATTTGCGTTAAGGTCTGTTCTCAATTTTATGGGCCATGAGGATGTTATAAAAATGAATCGCCTTGTTTCCACTTCCTAAAACGTTTAATCTATCATGTATTGTTGAAAAAGTAGAATACTTTGAAATTTGGAAACATGAAATGGGTTCTTCACTGTCATGTGAGTGAATCTCATACCACATTTCTCCATGAGTCTGGAATTGAAAAAACAGAAAGTATGAATCCATATAAAAAGTGGAAGTATTATAGAAAGTGGTGTGCCCTTATACCCGTTGTAATACTTCTTAATGTTCTTTTACAAACACTTCAGCATACAACCACAGTGAATGTGGATTGTGACTGACTGAAGTGGCAGTTGCCAAAGTAGGTTGAATTTCTGTTACTAATATGAAACCTGAAAGTCTGACCTTTAGGTATGTTGGTAACAATGATTTGAGTTTCCAGATCTAAAGGCATAAATGAAAGGAAAGAAAAAGAAGGAAGAAAGTATGACTGCATTGTGATTGGTGATTACCACACTAATATTGCTTTGGTTAGGTAAATAAGTGACGTTTGAAATGTCTGTGAATGAAGAATTGTGAACCGTTAAGTGCACCCCAAATTCTATGTTAGTTCATTAAAAATTATGAGAACATCTCATTATCTCTCCTTGCAAACAATAGATTACTTGACCATCACCACATAACTAAAGCTGCATGTGATGTTTCATGTGTGATTATTTACTTGCTGAAAATAAAGGAAGCTCCCTGGGAGAACTATGTACCTCATACGTGGCTCCAGAAACATTTCTCAAAAAAGTGACATTTTAATGCAGTGACAACACTGATATAGGCTATTTTTCCTTCTTATGCTCTCTCAAAGTAACATAGGCATACAAAGAATATGCCTGTAGACATTTAACCCCTGAAAGTCTTGGTATATTCCCATGAGGCTTCTGGTTTGCTGTGCTTTGATGCATTCTTGTTTTGTGTTTGTGGGGTCATAGTTTGAATCACATCCTGCAGATTTGCTATCCTGGCTGAGGTTCCTGTGGTGTTCTACCCTTCCAGAAATGTTGGGATAGTACCTTAAAGTGTTGGGATCACTGATTTGTTGTTTGTCATTTGTAGTTCATGATTTACAGACATCTCACCAGTCAGCACTGCATAATGTATAAATTTAACACAGTGTGGGAATCTCTTGTCTCAGCTTTCACTCTGTCTGCATTTCAGGTAATATGGTTTCGAATAAAACTCTTGTGAAGATTGCTGCCTATGGAGGTGTGTTGGTGTCAAGTACAGGTTTGCTGGTACATTGGAAGTTTCAAGAGAGACTTAAAAATGCAGAATTTCATAAAGAAGCTATGAAAATATTGAGGAATCATCGTCCATCTGTGTCATTGTTGGGAGAGCCAATCAAACCAGGGAATGTGGATCTAGGGAATAGTACTGCTAATTTCTGTGATGCAACTCGGGCACAGTTAGAAGTTCCAGTCAGGGGTCCCAAAAACAAAGGCACATTATTTTTCTGGGCTGAAAGAGTAGATCCTCAGCAGAAGTGGAATGTATATAGGATGGAACTTGGCCTGAAAAATGATCCAAGTAGGCGATTATTGATTAAAAATGGCTCACCAACAACAACTAAGGACAATACTTGAAATTTAATTTATCAGTTTATTATTCTGTGACTTGATACTGTTTTGTTATTTGGTCTGTGTAATAAATATAGTAACTGTATGGTGAATATGTTTTCTGTTAACCTTAGATGCGTAAACAATTCAGTATTTTTGGTACTAGGTACTTGTCACAAGGAAGAGAAGTCTTTTTATGCAAAATGGTACTGATGATGGTATGTCACAACTAAAGTCTTTAACTTTATGGACTTTCTACAACATCTAATGTGTTAAAATTAATGTAATTAGTACCTCAGTACACTGTGACACTGGATGGTTTACACATCACCACAAGCAAAACAGTGTAATGAAAGAAGATACTCATGATGACCTGCGAGTATGAAGCGTGAAATGTTTAGTGAGATGTACATCAGTATAGTTTTTAAATTATCTATAGAACATGAAGTGTTTATTCACTTGACTTTTGTTTGTGTTAAAGATGAGTGTAAATAATTATGCAATTCCTTTAGGTTTTAGAGGTAAGCCAGAGGATGGGGGGTCGATCCTACACCAAAATTTAGTGTTTTATTTATTAATTTTTAGATGAAAATGTTTCTTCAGGTTCTTATGTCCTGTGAGAAGGCCAGTAACAGCCCTGGATTGTATCCTGCTAAAGGACAGAAGCCTAGCCTTGACACCCAGACAAGGTCCCGAAATTAGTTCTTGAGCCTGCCTTTGGGTGTCACCAAGACCTCACCACTGTATTGTGGTACTGCTAACTAATATTCAAATTTTTTACATTTTAATACCAAATTTCACAATGTCATTGACTTATGTATTTGTAAACAATGGTGTCAAACACAAGAAAAGCTGAGGTATTCTAACATAATACTGGAATGACCACAGCCACCTTGGGAGTTGGAGTCATGTATTGCAGGTTCTTATCTGGATTTTCCACACATCATGCATAATATAAACTTACCTAATGGATGGATCCGTGCTGTTTGCAAAACATGGACTCATAACTAACTGAATTTCACCGTCCATAAATGTACACCAGGCCAGTATAAGTGCAGCTTGTCAGCTAATTGATTAACTTCATGAAGAATGGGGATTGGATAATTGGATGGGTGTATGTTAGGAATTTTAGCAACCTGTTCAATAAAATATAAAAAACTGATGTTCTAAGGAGGGATGCCAAGTACTTGTTTATTTTTAATTGAATTGATATCACAAGTCTTCAACCAATCAGTCTCAAAACTGTTCCTGCTAAAAACACAGCTGGAGTCATTGGAATTAGAAATCTTCCTCCATTGTCGTCGTCGTCATCATCATCATCATCATCACTATCATCATCATCATCACCACCACCACCTTTATTGTCATTGTCGTCGTTATCTTTGTCCTCATCTTTACCAGCATTATCTGAAATTAAATGTTCTGATATGTTTATTTCAGAAGATCTGGTTAATCCTGCTGTAGACCAAGCAATTGCATTGTAAATTCATATCCCCAGATGGCTTCTGACTAATTTTGCTTTCAAAACTTGATATTGATAAGAGTTATTAATGTGCCCCCAGTGTCCTTTTTATTAAAATCCTGCACTTTCTTTTGTAAACCTGTGTTTGCTGTGATGAAACAGTACATTTATTTCATGTGCTTTTTTGGTTTCTTCTTCCTCCCTCTGGGATGGCCTGGAAAAAAGTGAAAACTGAACTTTTTAAATGCAGTGAATTACATTAGTCAACTAACCAAAATGATGGGATTTTTCAATCCCGGCTGATAAGAGTTATGCAGTAATTGAGGATATAAATGCTGCTCATAAAATAATTGTGTAAATAAAAATGGAAATTTTAAGTTCTGTGATCTGTGTTGATGAACTAACTACTATGAGGGCTGTGTAACAGTTGACAAAAAAGAAAAAAAGCTAGTGTGAAAGCCCTCATGGGTTGCCAGCTTTCCCAACCACAGTACCAACGACGATTTCGGTATGATGGAAATGTTTCTATGTTCCCAGTCTCAAATTTTTCCCCTTCTAACTCCCCCATAACAAAACATGAAATCTTCTACAAATTTTTCAGTTACATGCTGTATCTCCCGTACATGATTATAACAGGATATTCTGAATAATCTTTCCTTTAAGCATGATTTATTTACATGAAAGTTATAGAATAAGGTACCTACCATCATTTCCATCACCACTTTCATCTCCATTACTGTCCTTCTTGTCATCATCATCATGTTTTGAAGTTTTGCTACTCCTCACAGTGCCACTCACAATTAATACACCAAGCAGAAACACCCAGCACAACCTCATTTTCCTGCTGGAATAGTACAGAATGAAGTGACTTCCTGTTCTTGCATGATGTGTTTTAAGATGGAGGAAATAGGAATTTTGTTTTGAAAACCTCTGGGGAACAAACCACGTTGCAAACTCGCACATACGACATATGTACATAGACAGGGTAAAACAAAAGGTATTCTTGCACTTGTTGAATGTTGTAACTGTGTTACCTATAACTGAAATAGGTGGAGAAAAGCAAGAGTAGACGTATTTGGACCTCCCTAAGTTTCTATTTTGTTTTTAGTGCCTGTGGCACCTTTGCAGTGAAAGTAAACATGAAGGCTTAAAGTAGTACAGAGAGGGCACTGTGTTGGGTTAAAAATTTAAAAAATCTGCAACTCAAGTTTAGCAAAATATTTTGCAGCTGTTTTGTCAGGAATGCTTGTAGCAGACATTTTATTTGTGAATACCATAATGCCTTGCTGAAACTGGGTGTTCTGTGAGGCATGGTAGGAAGAGTGGCAAGTCAACTGTTAGTGATGAAACCATTGAACAAGTGGGGAGTTTCATCTTTTGCCCGAGGAAGTTGATGTAGCCTATATTGTACGAATTGGTGAATTCTTATAGCACGGAAGACTAGCATGCAGAGTGTCGCATAATGGATTGCATCTAAAACCCTCCTAACTTCACGTGTTTTAAGCCATCACAGCTGACATATGGGTCAATTACCACATGGGGAATCCTGTGAGGACATGTGGTCTGGGTTTGAAGGGGATAAAGATGTGTTTGAAGAAGATTGTACTCTGTTGGAATGTGCGATTTTCGTGGTGACATCACTTCTGTCTCGGCTCAGGCGAACTGAGAATATGGGAAAGTGAGCAGTCCACATGATTGTGGGTGGGATAGTCTCAGAGTCATGTGATTTGTGCTGTATGTTGCAAATACGTTTCTGACGCTTGCTGTTTCTTTGTAAAACCATCACTGGTACTCTGTACCTAGACATTCCAGAAAACTTTATGATCCCACAAAATACCGAATGCAGTCTGCACCGAAATGTGGTCTTCCTGCCAAACAGCGCGTTACCACATTTCCATGCGAATGTGAGATTTTCTGGATGTCAAATTCCAAGGTCGGCGGAGAGGGCAAGCTGCGCCATTTCCGTGGGCTTCTCACTCACTGGACTTGATGCCAGTGGACAGTTCCTCTGGGAAATAATTAACCACCCAAAATTTATCCTAAAAGAACTGAGTGCATACCAAACACGTCTAGCGTCTTAACCGTTAATTCATCTGACTTGGCAGTTATTTATTTTATTCAAATGGGAATTTTAAGTGTCGGCTTATTTGTTTTTTTAGAACCGCGGTCATCGGGAGTATTATGCAGCGAGTGGTTGTACGTAATAACCCAGAAGAGCACAGTTATCTACTTCGCGGCGGAAGCCAGAAATCACATGTATTTTTTTGTTTTCCATAAAACCGGCTTCTACTTCTCTTGGAGCAATATGTTTGTTGTAGTGGGCGACAAATTACACATACATATTCGTGTAACTGGCAGATTCAACATTTCTATGAAATGTTAAAAAGTCTTTTTCAAGTTTTGGATCTATTTTAGGAAAATTTATTTATTTAATATTCTCGGCATATTCACCCACACCCATACTCGGAATGTAATACGCAGTATCTTATGTAATGTATCGTTATTACAATAACACACTGACTAACAGGTCACCTTTGAACTTTATTTTAAGCATTCTGGTTAATTTGGCTTACTTTCAAACAGTGATGAAGTGGTAGTTACAGGTATTTTTGTTAGCTCACACTCCCTACTTTTTGGCGCATTTGCAAAGAAAAGTGGCAAAAATGAGCTATATAGCTCCGCATTGTCTAGCCGTCTCTAGGATAGCTTTAGAACTAATATTCATACAATGTTATATTGTAGAATTATACCCAGATTTGTCGACACATTCCAGTTGTTATTAATATCAGACAAAAATAACGGACACATTGGACGAAGGCCTGTTAGCGTTTCTAAGCGCTCTTCTGGCGTAAGTCGCTCAACATTTATGGTAGCAAAAATTATTCTCAAACAAGTTGTAGGGAAATAGGAAGCACGACGTTTATCCTTAATACATTTTTCTCATAAGTCTTCAAGGTTTTGAGATAATGAAGTCTGTAATGCAAATGTCTTCTCGAGAAGCTAACAGATCCTTACCTAGGTAAGAATTTTCCCGCATTGCGTGGAGCCTAAATGTTTATAACCGCGTTCATACGAGCCCGTTACTTTCCCCTGTTCTGAGCCAAATTAATTTAGTTCACGCCATGTCGTCCTGTTTCTCTAAGATAAATTTTAATACCCTTACATCTAAGTCTTCCAAGTAGTCCTTTTCCTTTAAGTTTTCCCGCTGAAATTCCGTGTGAATATTCATTCTCCCGCCCACGTACATGCCTCGTCATCCCATCCTCGATTTGATAAAAGTACTCTTTGTTGAAAAGTACAATGATGCAATTTATCCATCTTCATATATGTGGAAGGGTAGTCAATAACACAATTCGTACGATATAAAGGATGTATATTCTTTAAAATTAATATCAAAACAACATGTTTCGGCCATTCATGACCATCATCAGGTTTTGTCCGTACCAATGAAAGTTTCACTATACAAATCGCGTGACTGAGTTATGATGTGGAGATCTCAACATCAGTTCTTATCAGATTGTATCTATTATGCACTAGGTAAATAAGGTTGCTAGACTGTATGCAGTGTCGCTCCGGTGATGCAGGGGTCTCATTCCGGGGGTGTGTAGAGTGTCAACTTGACTACCCTCCCACATGTATAATTTTACACACACAACGGGGGATGACACTCCTTAAGGTTATCCATCTTCCTGTTATTTTGTTCCGTCTTTGGCCCAAATATCTTCCTCACACCCCCAACGTATGTTCTTCTCCTAATATGAGAGCTCAAGTTTACCTATTATGTAAACCAAGAGTCAAACTAATAGTTCTGTATATTTTAATCTTAATGTTTTCAGATATCAAAAGGGAAGACATGGGATTTGGGACAGCATGGTAGCAAGCATTCCACGAATTTAATCTGCTTTAGATCTCTTCATCATATTATATTCCCGAGCTTGTGTATTCAACTGTCAACAATGTTCTGACGAACACGCGCGAGAATTACGGAGACTTCAAAATGGAGGGAAAGTAACTCGCCCTGTGAAATATGCTGATGGCCTTGTGTTACTGGCTAAGGAAGAAACGGTACTGAAAGGCATGATTGAAAGACTAAATGAAATTAGAAGATGCGATGGAATGGAAATAAATGTGGAAAGAGCTAAGTAGTGAGAACATGAATACAACCATCCCCAGTAAAGATTATGGTAATCAAAAACAACTGGAGAATGTAAAATATTTCCTGATAACAGGTGATGCAAGATGACGTGAAATTAAATCCAGGATTGCCACGGCAAAAGTGGCATTTTGTAAGAAGAAGAATTTTTTATCAGCAAATTGTACTTGAATTTAAGGAAGAAACTAATGAGGTGCTGCATTTGTAGCATAAATTTGTTTGTTGCTAAAACTTGGACTGTTCGGAAAATAGATCAGAATTACCTTGAAAGTTTTAAAATGTGTCTGGAGAAGAATGGACACGATAAGGTGAATAGATCATGTGAGAGAAAAATGAGTATTACACAGAGTCAAAGAAGAAAGTAACGTCCTACATACAATGAAAAGAAGGAAGGCTAACTGTGTTGGACACATCTTGCGTAGGAACTGTCTTATAAACCACTTTATCGAAGGAGAGGTAGAAGGAAGGAGAGAAGTGACGGAAAGACAATGAGGAAGACGTAAGCAACTACTTGACTTTAAAAAATAGGTTGTACTGGAATTTTAAAGAGTAAGCACTAGATTGTAGTCTGTGAAGAAGTCGCTTTGGAAGAGGCTGATGTTTATGATCTATTTCCGTACCAAATATCACGTTCCTAGCTCCAGTGTTTTATTAGTTTCGTCATTAACCCGAAATACGAAGAAACTTTTTGCACGGCTGCGATATTGTTATTTTACACTCTACAAAAATTAACATACGAACTTTACACATTTTCCAGAGTCTATCACCATACGTCACTTTAGGGTATAAACTGAAGTGGCGATTCCTCATCTCGCGTTCGCGCATGCGCCATGTTTTTTTCACGAGTTGTAAGGCATTAAAAACCACGGCGATGGGTTATTCTCTAAAGGCATATGTTCATACCAAGTTTCATGAAGGTGGTTAAACTAGTTAAAACTTTGAAGCCGAGTACACTCACGGACGTAGTGCTTTCAGGGGTTTACCTTATTCACTCTTAGACAGGAAAGTGGCTGAAAAAACAAAAAGGCGTACGAGGATAGACAAAGGAAGAAAAATACAAGATGTTTAAGTTACAAAATGATGGTGTTCGCAAATCAACGACGATGTAAATTGAGGGTGGACGTGCATCACGTATGGGAGACGTATGAACTCTGTACAAGGTTGTCAGTAAATCTGAGAGGCGGAGACGTAGGTGGGAATATGGACTAGAGTCAAGTGGTTTAGGAATGGGTCCAGAGGTAGACTGTTGTGAAAGCGGTAATGAACCTCCATTTCCATTATAATTTCTTGACCAGATATGCAGCTATAAGCTTTTGATGAAGGACTCTGCTTCATGGATTTTTTTCTTATGTATACACCGTGTCTCACGTAATTTGTTGATTATGTAATGTCTGACAGGTGTCCGGTATAACGACAGTTTGTAGATTATCTTATATCTGACAGGTGTCCGGTTTAACGAAAGTTTGTTGATTATGTAACGTCTGACAACTGTCCGGTATAACGACATTTTGTTAATTACGTAATGACTGACATCTGACCGGTAGGACAGTTCGGAAACAAATGTCTCTATGTTGTAAAAGTCCTAACTTATAATTGATATGTATGTGGAAACATATGAAAGAAGCTGCGTATCGTATATCATTTACAAAATTCTAGAAAGTGACTAGGCTAGGGCTAGACAGCCGGAGAAACGCGGTTCAATTCACGGCAGGGTAAAGAAATGTTTTTCTTTCGCAGAGTCCAGGCTAGCTCTGATACCAACTTATTCTCCTATTTAATGGGCACCGGTGGCTTTACACGGGGTTAAAGCGGCCGGGGCGTGAGGCTGACTATTCACCTGCATCACGTTCCAAGGTAAAAATCAGTGGAGTTATACCTTCACACTCGCCTATGCCTTCATAGCGTGCACAGGCAGAACTTTGCATTTTTACCTTTTCTACATTCTGAAGGGACGTCACACCTTACAGTACGGTAGATTGCAGTGGCGTACCCAGGAATTTTTCTCGGGGGGAGGGGGGGGTTCAACAAATTCAGTTGAGGACGGAGGACAGAGAGGACGGGGATCTGGGGGCGGTAGCCCCTTAGTCAGGGGTTCTGGAGGCAACTGTAATTTGGTACAAGAAATTTCATTTCATATAGTAAA
>JGI20166J26741_11674474_pt1 | contig 11030 bp, 5 predicted proteins | sample TergutCu122P5_FD_26741 | JGI IMG/M metagenome (IMG submission 26741) | reverse complement strand
TGGGGAGTCAAACCCAAAAGAACGCCGACAACGCCGGAGAAGCCAATTCGCTTGCCCGCATGGCCAGTACGTCGGCGGAAAGCGGCCAAAAGATGATGCAACAGATGATTTCCTCGATGGAACAGATCACGAACAATTCGAAAGAAGTGCAACGAGTCGTCAAAGTCATTGATGACATCGCATTTCAGACGAATTTGCTGGCACTGAACGCCGCAGTGGAAGCGGCCCGCGCCGGTATGCATGGAAAAGGGTTCGCCGTGGTGGCCGAAGAAGTGCGTAACCTTGCCGCACGTTGTGCCAAGGCGGCCAAAGAGACAACGAACATGATCGAACAGAATAACCGCCAAATCAGGGACGGGGGTGACATTGCCAACAAAACGGCGGAAATGCTCAATGAGATTGTTGCCAACGTCAAGGGGACATGCGATCTGATCGGCGAGATTGCGGAAGCAAGCAAAGAGCAGGCTTCCGGGGTTCAACAGGTGTCGCAAGCGTTGCAGCAAATCGACACGGTGACGCAACGAAACACGGCGACATCGGAAGAAACGGCCGGTGCTTCCAATGAAATGCAGGCACACGCCGCCGAATTGATGCAGATCATGTCCGAGTTCAAGTTACGCGCGAACACAAATGCTTCATCGCGTCACAAGGAGGTCAAGCGACCGGGCACCGCTCAAAAAAGCAACGTCTTTGCGGAACCTTCGGCGGAGTTTTGACATTCCGAAGCCGGGAGACACGACTCCTCAAAAAAAGCCCGGCCATGCCGGGCTTTTTTTGTTTGGTGACGTTTGAAAATGTCAGAAAATTTTGTCAAAGAGTTTTTCGAGCAGTGACTTTTTCGGCGGTTGTTGGACAACAATCACTTTCGGCTGTTCGACAACCACGGTTTTTTGCGGTTCCGGACAAATGTGCGGGGGATTGACCGCGATATGATTTGCCGGTGTGATGTGATTTGCCGGCACGACGGGTTGCATCACAATGGGCGACACATGTTTGGCGGGAATCACCGGAATCATGGGCATGTGATGAGGATCAGGCTGACGGTTTGGCATGGCGACCAATGCCGGTTTTAACGCCGGTTTTGAGGGATTGGTCACTGGCATGACGGCGGCCGCCGGAACAACGGGCAAGCGTTGCGGCGGCAAAAGTTGCTGCGGCTGTTGCGGCATGTTTTTCTGTGGTGCGTTCCAGGGAGTGGAAACTTGTACCGGATTGAGTTTGAGCGGTTCCACTCGATAATCCGTCCGATAAATCATGTTGTTTTGAGCATGAGCGTTGGAGGCGGTCAAGGCAATCAGCAGTGCAAAGGCCGTTCCACAAACAATCATGTTTTCTGTGAACTTTTTCATCATACACCTCCGTTCATTTGACGTTTTGATTTGTTGGAGGGATCAAATGTCCCTCACTATCCGGTTTATGGTCAAACCACGCGGCATTGCGACAAAAAAACTTGAAAAATTTTTTAAAATAAGATTGTTTTTTTGAAGATATTGCCTGAAACATTCCCTGTCTTCCGGGGTTCATTGTCAATTTTCTTTTCGACTTTTATCGAATAAATGCCATCTCATAAAGGGTTGGGGCTTTGAGCGGCAGGACGGTTCGCCGAAACCGCCGCCGCGCAGTCTGTCCGCCGAACAAGTCTTGCCTTGGAATACAATCTTTTATGAAACAGACTGCTACCTTGACAACAAGGATAATTTTTCATAAATTGCTGGTTTATGATCTTTTATGTGGTTAATGGGGGATTCTGTTTATACCGGAAACCGTTCCCGTGTTAAAATTGAAAGAGTTGATTTTTTCCCGTTTTAACATGATTTGATCATCCCTAATTATTTTCTTGAAAATACAGGAAATTGTTGTCAATTCATTCGACGGAATCGTCATGTCACGAGTTTCGAGTTTGCTCTCAAATGTCGTGGCGACCGATTCAGTCAACAGAAAGCAAGTAGCAGGCGTCAGTGATGAGCGAACCCGTCACGATTACAAGTAAGCAAGTGGCTCGTGGACTTGATCTTCCACTTGAGAAAATTGAATCCGTTATCAAACTTCTGGACGAAGGTTTTCCCGTTCCGTTTATTGCGAGGTATCGAAAAGATCAGACAGGCAACCTCGACGAAACGCATATCCGGGAAATTGAGAGACGTCTGGCGGAATTGCGTCAACTCGCCGAACGCAAACAGGCGATCCTCAAAGCGATCGAGTCGCTGGGCAAGTTGACACCGGAACTTGATCTCAAAATTCGTGAGGCGAAAACGCCGAAGCGTCTCGAAGACCTGTACCTGCCGTACAAGCCGAAACGGGAAACACTCGCTTCGACCGCCCGAAGCCGTGGTCTGGAACCGCTTGCCTTTGAAATTTTTGAAGCAAAGCTGACGCAGGAAAAACTTGATACCCGCGTCAAGGATTTCGTGAATGCCGACAAAGGGGTCAAAACGGAAGCGGATGCCCTGCTCGGAGCCGGTCACATCATCGGCGAAATGTTCAGTGAAAAAGTCGAATTGCGTCAAAAACTGCGGGATATTATCCAGCGTTCGAGCAAGTTGGTTTCGAAGCGGATCGAGCAGGAACAATCGGCCGCAGAAACCGCAGCATCGGAGTCGCCGATTGTCGTCACCGGATCGGCGCAATCGGCGGCGGCAACGGCGATTGCCGCATCGTTTGTAATCGAAGACACCGCAAAAGAAGACCCGGGAAAAACGACTGCTTCCGATCTGCAAACTTCAAAGCCGCAACCGGTTCAAGCGACGGATCATCCGGAGAAAGAAACCAATCCGGTTGAAAACATTGCAACCACAACCGAAACGACTGCTGAAACTGCCGCGGAAACGATTGATACGAACGATATGGTTGGTGATGCGGCAAAGATGGAACAGGAACCCGTGACACAGGAAACTGCGACACAGGAAACTGCGACACAGGAAACTGCGACACAGGAAACAGGGGACACAGCAAAAGACGCCATTGTGCCGCCGGCCATTGCGACGGCTAAAGCGGTTAAAGCGGAAAAGAAAAAGAAAAAGAAAAAAGGGAAAGTGACGCCGCAGGAGGAAAAACGCCTTGCGGAACTCGAAAAACTGTATAATGATTATTTTGATTTTACGTCGGATATCCGGCGTTTGATGCCGTATCGGGTGCTTGCGATCAACCGCGGTGAAAAAGCGAAAGTCCTGCGAATCCGCTTCGAGCATGACAAGGAAGCGATCCAGGCGGCAGTCAACGAGTTTTGTGTTCCGGTAGAGCATCCGCTTGCATCGTTTTTGAGTGAATGTGCCAAAGACGCATTGCAACGACTCTTGCTTCCGGCACTCGAACGGGAAGCCCGCCGCGATCTGACGGAATCGGCAGAACAACAGGCGGTCAGTGTCTTTGCGAAAAATTTGCGCAATCTGTTGCTGCAACCGCCTCTCAACCGTCAGCGGGTTCTGGCACTTGATCCCGGTTTGCGGCATGGCTGTAAAACGGTTGCCCTTGACGAGTTCGGCAATGTGCTTGCTTATGAAACCGTGTATCTCGTCGGCAAAAACGCGAAAAAAGAGGCGGCGGCTGAAACGATCGTCCGGTTGATCGATCAATACAAACTGACCGTGATCGCCATCGGAAACGGAACCGGTTGCCGTGAAACGGAAAATTTCGTCGTCAGGCTGATCGGCGACCAACTTGCCGGCAAAGGGATCGGTTACATCATCGTCAACGAATCCGGAGCGAGTATTTACTCGGCGAGTCCTGCGGCGAAAGAGGAATTTCCGAACTACGACGTGATGTTGCGTGGAGCCGTTTCCATTGGTCGTCGTTTGCAGGACCCGCTCAACGAACTGGTCAAAATCGAGCCGGGACATCTCGGCGTCGGTATGTATCAACACGATGTCAAAGCGAAACACCTGCTCGATTCGCTCGAAAGAGTGGTCGAATCGTGCGTCAATCATACCGGTGTCGATCTCAATCGGGCAACGCCGGCCATTTTGCGTTACGTGGCGGGGCTGAACCAGTTGACGGCAAAGCGGATTTACGAATACCGCCAGCAAAACGGACCGTTCCGAACACGGGAGCAACTGAAACAGGTGACGGGACTCGGCGAAGTGGCATTTACCCATTCGGCAGGATTCCTCAAAATCAAGGACGGTGCGAATCCGTTCGACGCAACCTGGATACACCCGGAAAGTTACGACGTTGCGGCAAAAATTCTGCAAAAATTCGGCTTTTCGGATGACGATCTGCGAAGTAACGACAAAATTGCCCAAATATCCGAAACACTCAAGTCGGCGGACGTTGAAACGTTGGCACAAGAATTACTGGTCGGGCCGCACACAGTCCGGGATATTGTGGCGCAACTTGGCAGACCCGGTCGCGATCCCCGTGAAGAATTGCCGCCGCCGGTGTTCAAGACCGGGATTTTGCGACTCGAAGACCTCAGCCCCGGGACCGAGTTGACCGGCACTGTGCTGAACGTCGTCGACTTTGGGGCGTTTGTCGACATCGGTTTGCATGAGTCCGGGCTGGTTCACATCAGTCAAATGGCCGACCGTTACGTCAAAGATGCGCATGACTTGGTGTCGGTCGGCGATGTCGTGCGGGTTTGGGTGGTCGAAATCGATCAACAACGGAAACGGATTTCACTGACGATGCTCGCGCCCGGCACGGAACGCAAAACGGAACGTCGTGACGAACGCCGCCCGCCACGCGGCGAACAACGCGGTGATACCCGGACGGAAGGTCACAATGACGTGATCGGCAGTGAACGACGTCACGACCGGCGCAACGACAGCCGTGACCGTCCACAACGGCAAGGCGAGCCTGGTGCCGTGTTGTCCCCGCCGGATGGCAACCAACAGGGCGGTGTTGATGCAAATCATCGTCCGCCGCGTGACAGACAACGGGATGGTGACCGGCGCGACCAGCGGCAACAGGATCAGCGGCAACATGATTCGCATCGGCAAAACGACCGTTCACGTCAGGCGGGTGCCGCTTCGCAAAGCCGCATCGCCGGTGCTCAGGAACACAGTGCAAGAGAACGTAATGCCGGGGAACGCGGTACTGGAGAACGTGGTCGCCGACCGGAATCGGGAGGTGTCTCCGGTGGTGACCGGCGCGACCGTCCGGGGGGAGGTTTTCGTGGCGACAACTGGCGTGATGGCGACCGGCGTGATGGTGGCCGGCATGGTAATGACCGGCGTGACAGCGGAAGAAGCACGGATCGCTTCAGCCGCAATAAATCATTCGAAATGCCCTCGAAAAAGGAAAAAATGATTGTCCCGCTTTCCGAAACGATGAAGAAAGGGGCCGAACCGCTCCGAAGTTTCAGCGATTTGGCGCAATTTTTGGGACGTGTGACCCCGGTCGATCCGAAAGAGGAAAAACGACGAAAAAAAGAAGAGGAGCGACTCGCCCGACAACGTGCCGCCGAAAAAAACGCGGAGGAAACTGTGGAGCAAATGCAAACGGAACCAGCCGTTGAAACGTCTCCGGTGCTTGAAGCGTCCCATGAAGTATCCGCCGAAGTGCCAACGGAAGAAACATCAACCGACGCATGATAAGCAAGATCAAGAAACAGCAGCCCGGAGCGTAAGCGACGGATTAAAAATGTTACGTTTGATACGTGGTCGTCATTTTGGGCGTTTTTCCTGAAAATGAAAGCACAACGCGATAGGACGTTTCAAAACCGGTCACTGACGTTCCCGGCTGTTAGGAGTCGCGAAAAAACAAGTTGTTCAAAAATAGCAGCCACAAGCGTAAGCGCGTGGTTAATAACCCGTCGCTTACGCTCCGGGCTGCTATGAAAAAGACCACGTTATTTCTTCGCAAGTCCTAAGTGAAAAATGAAGAGTGAAAAACTGATTCCAACTTTTCACTGTTCACTTTTTCCTTCGTGCCTTTGTGAGAGAAAAAAGGGATTTTCAATCCGTTTTGAGTATCACGTCCTTCAAATTTCGGGCACCACAAACGGCACGCGATAATCACGGGTCAACAACGCATTGGCCGCATCATTGTCAACGAACAATTCTTTTTCCGGATCAAACCGGAGCAGCGGTCCCATGGAAATCGGGGTTTTCTTCAAATCGACGCCGTTGGCTTCGAGATGTGCCGCCATCCGGTCGAGCGTTTCCCCGTTATCGTCGAGGCTTTTGACTTCGGCAAGCGTTTTTCGCGCATCATCAACGGAAACCTTGTTGGTTTCTCCAAGATACCAGGAAATATTACCCAAGTGACTGATTCCTGCGGACAGGGCACCGCATTCGGCATCGGCGGCCAGGTGGGACGGGTTGTTTTTCCGGATGGCTTCGATGAAATTGTTGAAATGCAGACGGTCGTCCCCCCCTTTGAACTCTTTGGTCTTTTTCCCTTCTTTGTCGAACGCGGCGGAGTAGTTGTAACTGGACTGAACCAGGTATCCTTCGGAACCGTAGATGACGGCTCCGATGCTTGCTCCCTGATAATCAGGGGTTTCGAGTCCGCGCACTTCGAACACGATGCACTTGTCGCCGTAATCGCAAATGACGGTTTCCGTATTGGCCGTGTCGCCGGCGTCGATATACATTTCATCCTTTCGCTCCACTTCGTAACCGAGCCGGCCGCCGTAACTGATCACGGCGTTCGGAAAGCGGTTCACTCCGAGATGCCAGCGGCAAATATCGGTCTGATGTGGCCCCTGATTGCCGAGGTCGCCGTTTCCGTAAAGCCGCTGCCAGTGCCAATCGTAATGAAAATTCGGGCGCGTCACAGGAAGCACTTGCGCCGGTCCGCTCCACAAATCATAATCGACCGACTTGGGCGGTTCGAATATCCCTTTGGCTCCGATCGATTTTCTTCGTTTGTAACAGAGGCCGCGTGCGAATTTGACTTCACCGATGCCGCCGTCCCTGATGAACTTGTTGGCATCGATATTTGCCGGATTGGAACGGCATTGCGAGCCGGTTTGCACGCAACGATCGTATTTTTTCGCGGCGGCGATGAGTGCTTTCCCTTCATGGACGTTGTGACAAACCGGCTTTTCGATGTAACAATGCAAACCGGCCTGCATCGCCCAGATGCCGGTCAGGGCATGCCAATGGTTTGAAGTGGCACACGACGCAAAATCAAGGCTTTTGTCGTCGAACGCTTCCCGCATATCCCTGACGAATTTCGGTTTGTAGCCGAACTCTTTTTCAAAATCGGCACAACGTGCGTTTCCGATTTTTTCGTCCGGGTCACAAAGATAAAGTACCTTGGTGTTTTTATCTTTGCCCCATTGGGAGCAATGACTTCCGTAACCGCGACTACCGGTGCCGACAACAACGACCCCTAATTTTTCATTGGCACTTACGTTTTTTTCCTCTTGTGCCAGGAGGGAATTTTCGGAACTTCCCGCAAAAGCGGCGGCCCCCAGCGCGGCGGCACTCAACATGGATTGTTCCAAAAAAGAACGTCGCGTGATTCTTTTTGACATGGTAACTCCTTAGTGATTGATTTTTATTGCAATTCTTTCAAGTATACCGTAGCCGGTATGGGCGACAACCTTCGGCCTCGCGCAGACGCCCTGCGATACAGGACTTGCCGCGTCCAGCTACCGGAATTTTCAACCGGCTTGAGTATAACCTCTGATAATTTTCCTTATTCTTTCCCAAAAATACCGAAAATGGTGTTTTTTTGTGTGAACGATTTCATGTTTTCGATTCCAGGCTCCAAAAAGGGATTCGGGGCATTGTCGACCGTCACCCTGTAGGTTTGTCGCGGTAATGGATTCGGAAGCGAAACCCAATCCAACAGCGAACCGAACGCCTGTGCCTCAAATTTCACTTTTGGGGCATCGGATGCGTTGTCTTCCTGTTCACCGAAGCCATGTTCACCGGCAACTTGCCCGCCGGGGATGGCTTTCAGTTCGACTTTTTCCCCCGGCGCAAGGGATGCAGCATGGTACAGTTTACCATCGGAATTACAAACGGTCAAATCTTTGAGCCTGACACCAAGCCCATTCATTGCAGTCGGTTTGTCACCCCATTCAAATGAAATTCGCTGGTTGGCCGACGCCGCTTTTCGCAACAGGAAATAAGCCGGAATACGCGCCCGAATCCAGTTTTGGGTCAGGTATTGATCCCCTTGTGTTTGCAATCCGAGCGCAAGACCGTTCGTTTCGCCGAGGACGGGGGTCACCTCGGTGCTTGCGGAAAACAGGAGACCGTTCGGCGGCGAAAAGGTCCGGTAATAGCCGACAATCCCCGACGTGTATGCTTCTCCGCGCGTTTGGTCGAGAATGGTGACGGTCTTGGACGAGGTCGGACGCTTGATCCCTTCGGAAAAAACGACGACGCCAAGCACGGTGAAACTGGCAAGAATCGACGTGAGCGGAATCGTCCAAATGAGCCAGACGCGGCGTTTCAACATGCCGAGCACGAAAAGGTTGACCGGTCCGATGAGAAGCGTGAAAAAAATCACCAGCACCACCAGCGAACGAACGGGAATCTGATACGACACACCGAGAGGCAAACTGCTTTCAAAACTTTGAGGGGTCTTGCCGGTCATCGCCATGGTGCCGGCCCACATCGCGCTAACCTTTGTCATGCGATTTCGGAGTTCGCCGACCGCCGATTCATCGTCAGTGCCAGTCCAGGTGCCATCGGCGACCAGAAAAACGCTCCCCGACAGGGCGCGATATTCGGTTGTGCCGTTGTTTTGCCCGGAGGAAATCCATTGTTCCGGGGTTTTCCAGTTTTTTGCATTGAGAACGACGAGCATCCCCCCCATTTCGACGTATCGCCGCAAGGCACGAAACACTTCCGGCTTCATTTCAGTCATGTCAGAATCATTGACGACGACACAATCAAAGCGTGTGTATCCGAGCCACTGGTCCGACCATTGCGAGGTCGGGGTTTCACTTTGCCAGACAATGTGCGTTGGTTCCGCCGGCATCGTTCCCCCTGTCATCGTCCTGCGTCCACCGCCGTACTCGTGTATCACAGGTCCCGTACCGGTCTTTTCGCCGTTTTCCTCTCCTTCCGGCTTGAGCGTTCCCCGTTCAATCAGTTCGCGCTGATTCGCCGTGATCCGGTTACTGATGAGAACCTGCGCCAAACCTGCTCCACGAGTCATCATCAATCCACTCATATATCCGTATCTCGTCTCGTAACCATGTGCGGTCGCACTGAAATTCATCTCTTCGCGTCGTCCGTCAATGTCGACTTTCAACCGGGGGGAATAGGTGAACGGGACCGGCGGTTGCAGGATCGTCGCCAAAGCTTGGGAATTCGGCTCGACGGTCACCGTTGTCGACGCATTAACGATACTGGTCCGCCAATTGTTGTGTTCCTCCGAAAAGGAGAGCGTCACCCGGCGGGGACGATCCGTGCGATTATGAATTCGGAAGCGATATTCCACGTAACCGTGTGTCGTTCCATCCCGCGAATAACCGCCGCCCGAACTTGAACGAAACGTCGGTTGCGGGATCGGATTGACGTCCAGCAGCCCGTTCAAAAACGAGTCGGCAACCGCCGGCGATTGCAGGGCAACACTCAAAAACAACAGCATTGCAAGACAAAACACGCCGTTTTTCGTCGATAATCGCATTCTTTTTTCCCGTCGAAATTTTTCCGTTGATTTTTCAGAAATGATTGTTTCAAAAAGATGTTCAATTTCCCGAACGGCTTCCTGTCTTTTGAAAACAAGACCGCTTCGTTCATCCCCCGACTTTGCATCTGGGGAATTCAAATGGATCACTGGGAAGCGGGTTTCACCTCATCCGGAGGCTTGGCGGTTTGGGCTTCCTGTCTTTCCTTGAGAGCCTGTCTTTCTATGGCTGCGGCTGCCTGTTTTTCCCTCCATTCATGATAATATGTGTAAGGGGACACGTCAATGATCTGATACTCCACGTTGTAAAACACATTTTTGGGCGGTTTCGGTTGCTTGAACACCTCTTTGCCCGGTGGCGGGTTCGTATAGGGGGTTTTGAGATACTCCTCCCTTGGACGGACAGGTTCCTGATCTGTTGGATCAAGAATACGAAACGTCAGTGTGTTTGATTGCAACGGCGGTTGATATTCTTGGCGTCCAATAAACGTCGTGTTAAAACAGGTCAGTTCATACGTATCCGGCTTTGACAGGTCAAAGAAATCATTCAAACACATCCTGCCCAGTTCACGCCTCTGGCCCGGTTTGAGTTTGAGATACCTGGGAGGGCCTCCTCCAATACTCCAAGAAAAACCATACCTGCCTTGCCGTTCTTTGATCATTTTTTCCAATTTTGGTGTTTTGGCCGCTTCATCATAATTGGAATGAAACAGCTTCCATAAACCGGCACAAGAATAAGGCGAAGGCCCATCCCAAATATGGACTTCACTGTCCGAATCGTTGCGAACGAAGAACTTGATGTTGACAGGCTCACCCGGATAATAATTTACTTCCTTCGAACGGATGATCAGTTTCAGTTTGGTGTAATCACCGTGAGCCAGAAGCCCAGCATAATGTCGAATGCCGTCCTTGCCGTCAACATAAAATAATGGGTTACCGTCTTCGAACGGTAATTCTTTTTGATCTTCACACATCAGCAAACCTGTTTCATGGACAACCAAAAACATGGCAAGCCACAGAGCGGCGAAAAAATATCTTTTCATGTTGATTTCCTCCTAAACGGCGACCCAATCGTTCTTATTATTTTTGTCAATAACATTACCGCTGGTGCAAGCGAACACCGGAATCGTCGCCGAATCGGTGGCAGCGCAATAACTTTGAAGTGTGATCCAAGTGTCCGATACCGAATGCGCGCCGCCGGAGCCGGCATAAACATCCGTACTCGAAGGTTGATTATTCGTTGTACCAAGGCTTTCGCTTTCGATAAAAGTACTCGATTTTGTTGAAATTGAGGTTGGAGAAAACATGGAAATCAGGTAAACATTCCTTTAAACATTCCTTCTCGTCAACATTTCATGGAGGAGAAGATGAGTTCGTAACTTGATGAAGCAGTGCTCCAGACGATAAAAAGTGCCGCACGAAAACTTAAAGGAGTCGATCGGCGGGGGTTTCAAGCCGAGGCGGCTCGCGATTATTGCAAGGGGAGTCCGCGGATT